>TARA_B110000037_G_scaffold19515_1_pt1 | contig 37003 bp, 36 predicted proteins | sample TARA_B110000037 | Tara Oceans TARA_B110000037 (sample SAMEA4397196) | marine metagenome | biome: Polar Biome; feature: [MIX] marine epipelagic wind mixed layer (ENVO:01000061); material: water (ENVO:00002006), including particulate matter (ENVO:01000060) such as... | depth 10-100 m | reverse complement strand
GTATAGTTGACGGAAACATCAACGAAGGAAACAGCAGAATAATTAGTGGTAATCCATTAACCGGAAATCAAGTTGATTTAGAAGGGTATCTTGGTACGTACAATAATTCTATTACAGTAATTCCTGAAAATGAGGAGTCTCGTTTCGTTGGTTGGTTAACTCCGAATCTTGATAAATTAAGTATGTCAAGGACTTATTTTAGCTGGTTAACTCCAAGTAAAAAGTATGCTCTTAATACTTGTCAAAATGGAGAAGACAGAGCCTTTACAGTAACTGGCGAATATGAAAAAGTATTTCCTTTTGATATTTACCCGGTTCAATTGTTAAAAGCAATCATTACCAACGATATAGAAAACATGGAAAATTTAGGGATTTACGAAGTAGCACCTGAAGACTTTGCCCTATGCGAATTTGTATGTACGTCAAAACTTTCTTTACAAAAAATAGTAAGAGAAGGATTGGATTTAATGTTACAAGAGGTTGGATAATCAATTGATAATTAGATGAAAGCATTAAGAAATTATTTAGATAAAATCAAACCCAACTTTGAGAAAGGTGGGAAATTAGAAAAACTTCATTCTGTTTTTGATGGAATGGAGTCGTTGATGTTTGTCCCAAAACACAACACACACAACGGATCTCATATTCGAGATTCAATCGACTTAAAAAGAACAATGTTCATGGTAATTATTGCAATGATACCTGCTTTATTGTTCGGAATGTACAATGTGGGTCATCAACACTTTTTAGCTATTGGTCAGTTTACCAATCCAATGGACGGATTCATAGATAAACTTATTTATGGATCAGTTCTTACAATGCCTATTGTAGCAGTATCTTATGGTGTTGGACTTGGGATTGAGTTTGTTTTTGCGCAAATAAGAGGTCATGCTATTCAAGAAGGATTCCTGGTATCTGGAATGTTGATACCTTTAATTATGCCTGTTGAAGTTCCACTTTGGATGGTTGCAGTAGCTACATCTTTTGCAGTAATTATAGGTAAAGAGGTATTTGGCGGTACAGGGATGAATATCTTAAACCCTGCTTTAACAGCAAGAGCGTTTCTGTTTTTTGCTTACCCAACAAAAATGTCAGGTAATAAAGTTTGGATTAACACTGACATAACTGGCGGCGAAGCTCTGGTTGATGGTTATTCAGGTGAAACCTTTTTAGCTCAGTCAATTGAATCTTCTTCAAACTATGTTAATGTAGCCGGCCAAGCATATGAATCAACATCCGAAGCGTTTATGAATGCATTTTGGGGCTTCGTACCAGGGTCGATTGGAGAAACATCTGCTGTCGCCATATTAATTGGGGCTGCAATTTTGTTGATTAGTGGAATTGGTTCGTGGAGAATAATGCTTTCTTTTTTTGTAGGAGGCTACGTAATGGGATTACTTTTTAATGCTTGGGGAGCTAATGAGTTTATGAATGTTGACGCACTTCATCAAACATTTATAGGAGGATTTTTCTTTGGGATGGTCTTTATGGCAACCGATCCGGTATCGGCGGCGCAAACAGATACAGGTAAATGGATTTACGGGTTTTTAGCTGGATTCTTTGGTATAATGATTCGGGTTTTTAACCCGGCTTATCCTGAAGGTATAATGATGTCGATTTTGTTTATGAACGTAATGGCTCCGTTGATTGATCATTATGTTATTCAATCAAATATAGGTAAACGATTAAAAAGAGCTGAAATCGCTTAATTATTAGTTATGGCAATAAATAAAGATAGCAACGGATTTACTTTTGGTTTTGCAATTGTTATGGTAGTAGTTGTAGGTGCTGTTTTGGCAGCAGCTGCAATAAGTCTTAAACCATATCAAGACGAAAATAAAAGGCAAGAAAAAATGAAAGACATCATGCGTTCTGCTGGAGCAATGAATGAAGATGATGATATGGCAAATGCGCCGCTATTATTTGAACAATATGTGAAGGAGCAAATTGTACTGAATAGCATGGGTGAACCCATTGAATCAGATGTTGAAGCATTTAAAATTGATACTAAGAAAGAATACAAAGAGGTGAAAGCAAGAGCTCGAACAGCTGAAGAAAGAAGTTACCCTTTGTTTATTTGTGAAATAGAAGCAGAAAAATTTTATGTTGTTCCGGTAAATGGTACAGGTTTATGGGGCCCTATTTGGGGATATGTTGCTTTTAAATCAGATATGAATACTATTTATGGCGCTATCTTCGATCACCAAGCGGAAACGCCTGGATTAGGTGCTGAGATTAGTCAAGCATTCTTTCAAACTCCATTTGAAGGAATGACGATTTTTGATGAAAACGATGAATTTGTTTCGATTAGAGTATTAAAAGGTGGGGGTGGAAATGATAATCCACATGCTGTAGATGGAATAACTGGAGGAACCATTACAAGTGTTGGCGTTGACAAAATGCTAATAGAAACTTTAAAAGTTTATGTACCATATTTTAAAATGAAAAAGGCGTAATTATGGTTGAAATTGGAGAACAAGCAGTAAAGGTTAGCGAACCTTTATTCTCAAAGAAAAATAAAAAGCTGATGACTAATCCGCTTGACGATGACAACCCAATTACGGTTCAAGTCCTTGGTATTTGTTCAGCGTTGGCAATTACTGTGCAAGTTAAGCAAGCTGTAGTAATGAGTTTGTCGGTATTAGTAGTATTGGTATTGGGTAATGTTATTGTTAGTTTATTAAGAAATATAATTCCAAACAGAATAAGAATCATTGTTCAACTTGTCGTGGTTGCTGCATTGGTCATTTTAGTTGATCAAGTATTAAAAGCATTTGTTTATGATGTATCGAAAGCACTTTCTGTATTTGTTGGTTTAATCATAACCAACTGTATTATCATGGGTCGTCTTGAAGCATTTGCTTTAGGCAACAAGCCTGGACCATCATTTTTAGATGGAGTTGGAAATTCATTGGGATACGGAATGATTCTAATCATTGTATCGCTCGTAAGAGAACTTTTTGGGAGTGGTAAATTTTGGGGTATCGAACTTTTTGGAAACGCGACGGTCGGGACTGGATTGTACTCTTTAGGTTATATGGATAACAACATTATGATTTTGCCTCCAATGGCTTTGATCGTGGTAGGAATAATAATTTGGATTCAAAGAAGTAGAAATACTTCATTAATCGAAGAACATTAATTGATATGCTAGAGTTAGTAAACATATTCGTAAAAGCTATTTTCATAGAGAACATGATTTTCGCCTACTTTTTAGGTATGTGCTCTTATTTGGCAGTATCCAAAACGGTAAAAACCGGAGTTGGGCTAGGTGCAGCAGTAATATTTGTTTTAGGTATTACCGTTCCGATTAATTATTTATTGGAAAACTATGTTTTGAGTGAAGGAGCTTTAACATGGTTAAGCCCAAAATTTGCTGAAGTAGATTTAAGCTTTTTAAGCTTTATTCTATTTATTGCGGTAATTGCATCAATGGTGCAGTTAGTTGAAATGATTGTTGAGAAATTCGCACCCGCCCTTTATGGAGCACTTGGTATTTTCTTGCCACTTATCGCAGTAAACTGTTCCATTTTAGGAGGCGCATTGTTTATGCAAGAACGTCAATACGCAACTATTGCTGAAGCCACTTCGTTTGGTTTAGGTTCTGGTGTTGGGTGGTTTTTGGCTATTGTTTCGATAGCAGCAATTCGAGAAAAAATTAAATACTCTCATGTTCCCGCTCCTCTAAAAGGATTAGGGATTACGTTTATCATCACAGGTTTAATGGGAATGGCTTTTATGGCCTTCATGGGAATAGAACTTTAAAAGAAAAATTAATTCAGATGGGAATTACAATAGGATTATCAATAGCTGTTTTCTTAATCGTAACACTTTTATTAGTGTCACTTTTATTGTATGCTAAGGCAAAATTATCGCCTTCGGGTGCTGTTAAATTAAGTATTAATGGCGAAAAAATAATTGAAGTAGAAGCAGGAAGCACTGTATTATCTACTTTAAGTAGCAACAAAATTTTCTTGCCATCAGCTTGTGGAGGGGGTGGAACATGTATACAATGTAAATGTCAAGTTCATTCTGGTGGAGGTTCAATATTGCCTACCGAAGAGCCTCATTTTTCTCGTAAAGAGATTGCTAATGGTTGGAGGCTAGGTTGCCAAGTTAAGGTAAAAGAAGATATGGAAATTGAAGTTCCTGAGGAAGTTTTTGGTATAAAAAAATGGGAAGCAACAGTTGTATCAAATTACAGTGTAGCTTCTTTTATTAAAGAATTTATTGTCGAGATTCCTGAAGACATGGATTACAAAGCGGGTGGTTACATTCAAATTGAAATTCCTGAAACTACAGTTGGATTTAAAGATATTGAAATTGAAGCCCACCCAGAAGAGCATCCTGGCGAGGCAGATAAGTTTCAAAAGGAATGGGATAAGTTTAACTTATGGCCATTAACAATGAAAAACGATGAGTTGGTGGAAAGAGCTTATTCAATGGCTAGTTACCCTGCAGAAGGACGTAGAATTATGCTTAATGTGCGAATAGCTACTCCACCATTTGATCGTGAAAAGAACGGTTGGATGGATGTTAATCCAGGTATTGCATCATCTTATATTTTCTCAAGAAAAGTTGGTGATAAAGTAACTGTATCAGGTCCTTATGGTGATTTCTTTATTAAAGATACCGATACTGAAATGTTGTACGTTGGTGGTGGTGCTGGAATGGCCCCAATGCGTTCACATTTGTACCATCTATTCAGAACCTTAAAAACTGGGCGTAAAGTATCGTATTGGTATGGTGGTCGTTCAAAAAGAGAACTGTTTTACTTGGAGCATTTTAGAGCTTTAGAGCGTGATTTCACAAATTTCAAATTCTATTTGGTTCTTTCTGAACCATTAGAAGAAGACAATTGGACAGTAAAAGAAGGTATGGATGGCGAAGGCGATGGATTCGTTGGATTCGTTCATCAATCTTTAATTGATAACTACTTGTCAAAACACGATGCACCCGAAGATATTGAATACTATTTCTGTGGTCCACCAATGATGAACCAAGCGGTTCTTAAGATGTGTGAAGACTGGGGAGTTCCAGATGAGAATGTTGCTTTTGATGATTTTGGTGGCTAATCAAAATGATTAAAAGATTAAAAAATATCATTAAAGCCTCCTTATTATTAGGAGGCTTTTTTGTTTTAGGCTGTTCAAATTTGCCTACAGGAGATGCCATTCAATCTGAATATTTAAAAGTTTCAGGTTATGCGCAAGGCACTACTTATACCGTGATTTATAGTGATTCGCTACAACATGATTTCGCAAGATCCATAGATTCTGTTTTAGTAAGGTTTGATAGTTCACTGTCTACTTACAAGCCCAATTCAATTGTATCAAGATTTAATACAAGCGATTCAGGGGTCGATATCGATTTGGTGTTTAAACGAATGATAGGTCATGCATTTTACGTTTATAAGTTATCAGAGCAAACGTTTGATCCTTCCATTAACCCGTTGCTAAGTTATTGGGGATTCAACAAAGAACTTATTGAAAACCCTGATACAATTGATGAAATAAGAATTGTTGAATTACTCAGTTTAAAAGGATTCGATAAACTGGAGTTTATCTATGGTGAAGGAATAACGTATCCAATTGATCAACTTCAATTCTCGTCGTATGCTGGAGGTGGTTTTTTAAAGAAACCTAAAAATTTAGAAGTTAATTTTAATGCAATTGCTCAAGGCTTTAGCGTTGATTTAATTGGTGAGTTTTTAAAAATTAAAGGAGTAAAAAACTATATGGTTGAAGTTGGTGGTGAGGCCAATGTGTTGGGCGTTAATCAAGATGGAAACCCATGGCGTTTGGGAGTTGATAAACCCATTTTTAATAAAGAAAGAGAGTTGCAAGCAGTAGTTAATTTGGCAGAGGGAGCATTAGCAACGTCTGGTAATTACCGTAAATTTTACGTTAAAGATGGAAAGAAATACGCGCATACTATAAATCCTAAAACAGGTTTCCCTGTGGAGCACAATTTACTTTCTGCAACTGTATTAGCTCCCTCTTGTTGGATGGCTGATGGCATAGCAACCGCTTGCATGGTAAATGGAGTGGAGTGGACTAAAGAGTTAGCGGACAGTAATTCAGATGTAGAAGTTTTCTTGATTTACGATGTTGATGGCACAATCACAACCTATTCTTCTATTGGAATGAAAGAGTTGATTAAAGAAATTTAGAAATCCAATCAAAGGCGGCTTTGCGAGAATTGAATTTGACAACAGCTAATCTGTAAAGTCACCAACAAAGAAACCTGATTTACTCTTTTTGACATTTCTCCTCTGGCAATGCACCACAAAAACTGCAAGCTTTTCCTTCTTCGTTAAGGAATGGTGAATTAGAAGCGCAAGTTCCTGAAAACTCACCATCTTTTTTAAACAATATTTTAATTGCGATACCTGCAAACCCTAATGCAAGCAACCCGATTGATAACAATACCACTTCAAAATTCATGGTGACAAATATACTTCATAAAGTTTGTTTTGAAATGTGATTTACCATGCAAAAACAGGAGTTTTGATAACATTAAAATAATAAACGAAAAACAACTTGTATTTTCATCTTCTTAATTTTGACAAAACATAATCTTTATATCTAATGGAGTACTTTATCATTCCTTTAACCGCCTTAATCGCATCAATTTTAACGTTTTTTTCAGGCTTTGGTTTAGGCACTATTTTATTGCCAGCATTTATTCTTTTTTTTCCACCAGAGATATCTATTTTGCTTACCGCATTGGTGCATTTCTTAAACAACATATTTAAGTTGGGGTTAATAGGTGGTAACATCCATAAAAAAACGCTTTTGTTGTTTGGAGTACCAGCTCTAATCACTGCTTATTTTGGCGCTAAAACATTAATCTATCTGCCAACTGATTCTACATTGGGGTCGTTTGAACTATTAGGCTTAGACATAAACTTAACACCTTTAAACCTTATAGTTGGTTCGATGATGATTGGTTTTTCTTTGTTGGAGTTACTGCCAGCATTAAAGAAGATTCAGTTTTCGAACAAATGGTTGGTGCCTGGTGGCGTTTTATCAGGTTATTTTGGTGGACTCTCAGGACATCAAGGTGCTTTGCGTTCTGCATTTTTGGTGAAATCAGGATTAAGCAAAGAGGCATATGTATCAACAGGAGTTGGAATTGCTTGTTTTGTTGATTTAACGCGTATAACTGTTTATTTTATGGATGGTAAGGTAATGACAGAAGGAATTAACTTTACACTTTTGGCAAGTGCAGTAGTTGCTGCATTTGTGGGTGCAATCATCGGTAAGAAATTACTTAAGAAAATAACCATTGGTTTTATTCAAAATTTGGTTGGTATTATCATGATTGTATTGGGAATTGGCTTAATATTAGGCTTCTTTACTAAGTAAATTTTAATGACAAGGATTTTTCAAATACTCGTATTAGCAATCGTTTTTTCATCGTGTAAAACGTCAACTAAACCCTGCGATTGGCAGGAGTATGAAGCAAAAGCGCGGGTTCAAAGTATAGAGCAATTTGTGGAAAGCGGAGATACGTTGTATTCAGTAGGACTTAAGTTTAACTCAAGTAGTTTAAAAGATGAAATCCAATATCTTGAGAAATTACAGAATGTTAAAATCACCAAAGAAACCATGCAACGAAACTCAATAAAGCTTGGATTGAAATATGGTTTCATTGTTAATGATGCTTTAAATGGCAATTGTAAAACACCTATAATTAGCTTTCAACACAACCTAAGGTAGCATTAGTTTGATTATTTTTGGAATACTAAAGTAATTCAAAAAGTAGGTATTGAACAATGGCTTACCTTAATCCAAAATCGAAAGAGAAATTTTTACGAAACAAATCACAACGATTAGATATTGATCTTTTGGTACGAGAGATTTTTAGTGGCAATCGTACCGCTATAGCCCAAGGCTTGACATTGGTTGAAAATCAAAAGGAAGAAACACACCAACATTCAATTCAACTAATCAGTAAGTTATCTGAAATTAAAACGGATTGTATTAGGGTTGGAATAACCGGAGTACCTGGTGTAGGTAAAAGTACTTTTATTGAAGCCTTAGGTTTACATCTTGTTGAACAAGGGAATAAAGTTGGCGTGTTGGCCATTGATCCAAGTAGTCAAAAAACAAGAGGTAGCATTTTAGGAGACAAAACTAGAATGGAGCAACTTTCGGTAAATGATAATGTGTTTATCAGGCCTTCTCCTTCATCCGGAGCTTTAGGTGGAGTTGCAAAAACAACACGTGAGTCGGTTACTATACTTGAAGCAGCTGGTTATGACGTAATTTTAATTGAAACCGTAGGTGTTGGGCAATCAGAAACCATTGTGAAATACATGGTTGACTTTTTCTTGTTGTTAATGATTCCTGGTGCAGGTGATGAGTTGCAAGGAATTAAGCGTGGTATTATGGAAATGGCCGATGGTATTGCTATCAACAAGGCTGAAAAATCGAACAGAAGTAAAGCAAAACTTGCAGCCAAACAATTCAATAATGCATTGCATATGTTCCCGCTTCCTGATGCTGGGTTAACCCCATTTGTTGAAACTTGCTCAGCGTTACATTTTGAAGGTATTAAAATCGTTTGGGATTCAATTTTGAATCACATAAACCATGTGAAGAAATCAAAGCACTTCACAACCAATCGCACAGAACAAACAAAATTTTGGTTGAAAGAAGCAATTAAATTCGAATTGGAAAATGCTTTTTACAACAGTGCCGCTTTTAAAGATTCGGAAACTAATTTAATGTCGGCAGAGCCCTTTATAAAGGCAAAATTGATGGTTGATCGATTTTTAAATACAGAGTCAAAAGAATAATCTATTTCAATCGATGTGTAAATAGAAACATTATTTTAACATTTAATGCCTTAAGTTTTATCTAAATACTTACGTTCGTCATTAAACATTAAAGTTAGCTTACTTAATGAAAATAATTAATTCGGTTATATCATGGTTTATGAAAAAAAGAACTCATCAAATTGAGTTGTTTAAGAAGTTTCCAAATGAGGTACAGCAAGAGTTATTTGAAGGTTTGGTTGATGTTTCGAAAGAAACAGAATGGGGAATAAAACACAACTATCAAAATATTAAATCGGTTAAAGACTTTAAAAGTCAAGTGCCTGTTCAGGACTATGAATCACTGCGTGAATCAATTTTAAAAATAAAACATGGCCAACAAAACATCTTATGGCCAACCGAAATTAAGTGGTTTGCTAAGTCATCGGGTACCACCTCTGATAAGAGTAAGTTTATTCCGATCACCAAAGAATCATTAGAAGATTGCCATTACAAAGGAGGTAAAGATCTATTGGCAATTTACTTTACCAAGCATCAAGATTCGCAGCTTTTTGCGGGTAAAGCTTTAGCATTAGGTGGCAGTTCTGAAATTAACAAGTTTAGCCCTGATTCATACTATGGCGATTTATCGTCGATTATGATTCGGAATTTACCCATTTGGATGGAGTATGCTAGAATACCAGATATGGCCACATCTTTAAACCCAAATTTTGAAGAGAAGATTAATACCATTGCTAGCTGCGCACATAAAGAGAATGTAACCAGCCTATCAGGGGTTCCGACATGGAATATTTTATTGCTTCAAAAAATATTGGAAGTTACCGGCAAAGACAATCTCTTAGAGATTTGGCCAAACTTTGAATTGTATGCTCATGGCGGGGTGAATTTTAAGCCATACCAAAAAACTTTTGAGCATTTTTTTCCTTCTGATAAAGTAACTTACATTGATAATTACAATGCTTCAGAAGGCTTTTTTGCCATTCAAGATCGATGGGATTCAACAGAGGATGACATGCTGTTAATGCTTGATTACGGTATTTTCTATGAGTTTATGCCAATGAGTGAGGTTGATTCAAAAAACCCAATAACTATAGGATTGGAAAATGTTGAGTTGGATACTAATTATGCATTAATTATTACAACAAACGGTGGCTTGTGGCGCTACATGATTGGGGATACCGTAAAATTTACATCACTGAGTCCTTTTAGAATTCAGGTTTCAGGTAGAACAAAATATTACATTAATGCATTTGGAGAAGAAGTGGTTGCTGACAACGCTGATAAAGCAGTAGCTATGGCTTGTGAAAAATCAAACGCTATTATAAAAGATTATACCGTTGCACCCGTCTATTTTAGTAATAACGCAAAGGGCGCACATGAATGGATTTTAGAATTTGAAAAGGAACCGGAAGACGCAGGTTATTTTATGTCTATAGTAGACAATACCATAAAGAATTTAAATTCTGATTATGAAGCAAAGAGGTATAATAACCTTGCATTAGAATCTCCAAAATTTCATGTGGTACCAAAAGGTACTTTTTACCGTTGGTTAAAAGAAAAAGGTAAATTAGGAGGGCAAAACAAAATTCCCCGTTTGTCAAACAACAGAATTATTCTTGAATCGATATTAACAACCATGAATAAATGAGAGTACTTCTGATTATAGCTTTTTCTTTTTTGTATGCTTTTGTTAATGCGCAAAAAGCCCCTACATTAATTCAATCTTTCAACCTTATTGGAAATCAAATTGAAACCGATAATACCGGGTTGATGTATTTACTGAAGAATGAAGAAATCATACAATTCAACGAAGAAGGAAAGGTTTTAAACCGGTTTAGTAAAAAGGTAGCGGGTAATATTTATTTCATGGATTTTTTCAATTCACTTAAACCTTTGGTTTTTTATAAAAACTCGTCGCAATTTGTTTTACTTGACAATAGACTTGCACCACGGATGGAGCTGATAGACTTAAGCCAATTAGGCTTTGCTCAAGCGGGCTTAGTTTGTGCTTCAAATATGAATTACATATGGGTTTATGACAATGCTGCTCTTGGTTTGGTTCGGTTAAATGCTGCGTTTGAAAACACAATTGAAACAGGAAACCTAAATCAAATATTAGGTAAAGAACTTAATCCAAATTACATGTTTGAGAAGTTCAATAAACTTTATTTAAACGACCCAGCGTTGGGGATTTTGGTGTTTGATATTTATGGTAACTACTCAAATACAATTCCTGTTAAAGGCTTGAAGAAATTTAAAGTTGATAACAATCTACTTTATTTCGCAGACAACAGCACACTTTCAATTTTTGATTTAATAGGAAAGGATTTTAATCAAATTTCTCTGCCGGTAAAAGCGATAGTTGATGTTCTGATTTCAGATAATGATATTTGGATTGCTACTGCAAATATGCTGTACCATTACAAATTTGAATAAGATTTTTGTTGATAATTCGTCTGTTTTAGGGCTAAATTAATAGCTCTGTAAGACTTGTAATCTATACTTTAGTCGAACAAAATAAATTAGCATGCATATAGCGATTGCCGGAAATATTGGATCAGGAAAAACTACGTTAACCGAGTTGTTATCAAAGCATTACAAATGGGATGCTCATTTTGAGGATGTAGATGAAAATCCATACCTCAATGACTTTTATCGTGAGATGCAGCGTTGGTCATTCAATCTGCAGATTTACTTTTTAAACAGTAGATTCAATCAAATATTAGATATTCGTAACGGTGGTAAGTCGGTAATACAAGACAGAACCATATATGAAGATGCTTATATTTTCGCTCCTAACCTTCATGCAATGGGGTTAATGACCACTAGAGATTTCGAGAACTATTTCTCATTATTCAACATGATGGATAAATTTGTTCAAGCTCCTGATTTAATGATTTATTTACGTGCTTCGGTTCCCACTCTCGTACATCAAATACAAACTAGAGGTAGAGAGTACGAGGAAGCAATTAGACTTGACTACCTTAAGAGATTAAACGAGCGTTACGAAGCTTGGGTATCAACTTACGATAAAGGTAAATTATTAATTATCAATGTTGATGAAAATAACTTCAGAGACAAACCTGAGGATTTGGGTAAGATTATCAATAAGATTGATGCTGAGTTGCACGGATTGTTTTAGAACTTGATTCTACGATAAAAGGCCAATCAACTGTTTTAAATTTTCTATTTCATAAGTAACTTTTTCAGGTACTGGTTGTTTGTCCGGATTAAAGAAAACTTGGTCAATGCCCACTTTTTTAGCACCTATAATATCGGCTTCAAAGTTGTCGCCAATCATTAGCGAATTGGCATTATTCGCTCCCGCCAATTTCATTGAAAAGTGAAATATTTTTTGATTGGGCTTTTTTACACCCGCTTTTTCAGAAGTAATAATATGTTTGAAATATTTTGCAAGGTTGCTCTTTTCTAGCTTGATGTACTGTACTTCTTCAAAACCATTGGTTATAATATGTAATTCATAATGATTCTTTAAAAAGTCTAAAGTCTCATGTGTATTTGGAAAAACATTTTTCTTTTGAGGTGAATGTTCAACATAAAAGTCCGCAAATTTTATGATCAGTGCTTCGTCCACTATATTGAAGTGCTTTAAAGACTGACGAAACCTTCCGTACCGCAACTGCTCTTTGGTTACTCTTCCTTTTCTATAATCGTCCCAATAAGCATCGTTTATTTTAAAATACTCAGCTAGGAAATCTTCAAAATTTATATTGAAATCCTTAAGATTAAAGTGAAGAAAGGCTTCTTTTAAGGTTTGTTTTGAGTTTTTAGCAAAGTCCCATAAAGTATGGTCTAAGTCAAAAAAAAGGTGTTTGTATTTTTTCAGAATGCAGAGTCTTTTACAAAGGTTGAGATATAAGATAGCGTTAGAGTCCAAAGTAAAGCTGAAACCACTAAATAAGTTACCGTTTGTGTTGTGTTTTTAAAATATCGAGCGGCTATTATTGCTGCCAGGGGTACTGAAATGAAACCCATTAAGGCAGCTACGCCCATGGCTCCAAATTTATTTTTGGTTAAAATAATGAGTTTGTTTTTTTTTGTGAAACGTTTGGGCGTTGATTTAGAAGGAAAGTATTCACCGATTTTCATCATGAGCCATTTCCCCAAAAAATAGAAGACAAACACTCCGAAAGTGGCGCCTGTAAATGTAATTAGAAACGTTTCTAAAAAGGAATATCCTGCAGCAACAGCTGTGCTTGGGGCTAAAAGTAATTTAACCGAAGCAAAAAGAAACAAGCCAATTATCTCTGAAATTTGTGTCATTCGTTGTCTTCCTTACTGCCATATGCTAGGTCACCTGCATCTCCAAGGCCTGGGACTATGTAGGCTTGAGCAGTAAGCTCATCATCAACTACGGCTACCCATATAGTCGAATTAGGTGGCATTTTATTTTCAAGATTAGCAAGTCCTTCAGAAGAAGCAATTACAGCTGCAAAATGCGTGTGTTTTGGTTTACCTTTTAGAAGCAATGCCTCATAGCTCAAAATCATAGATTGACCGGTAGCAAGCATTGGATCGGCTAGAATAACAACTTTGTCATCAATTGATGGAGAAGAAAGGTATTCAACTTCAATTTCGAAACTACCATCTTTATGGTGCTTGCGATAAGCGGAGATAAAGGCATTGTCAGCATCATCAAAATAATTTAGCAACCCAGTATGTAGTGGAAGCGAAGCCCGCAAAACACAACCAAGTATTAATTGATCTACTATTTTAGGTATTTCAGTAGTACCAAGTGGAGTGGTAACAGTTGATGTTTCGTATTTTAAAGTTTTTGAAATTTCGTAAGCAAAAATTTCTCCAATTCGTTCGATGTTACGCCTAAAGCGCATTCTATCTTTTTGAATTTCCGTATCACGTATTTCAGCAATAAATTTCTGTAGAATGGTGTTGTTTTGTGAAAGATTGATCGTCATGACAATGTTTATACTACAAAATTAATCGAACAATCTTACCTAAGCTATTTTATGTGTTGAGCTTGGTTAATTTTTTAAACCTTAACCTATACTAATTTATTTTCATGCAAACCTTCAACAATAAAGTGTTCTTTGTTATCAGTGTCGTGAAAAGCAGTTTTAATTTTTATGCCTTTGTACTTCTTCTTAATGTTTTCTTTTTTAGCATCTCGTAAGGCACCTTTCTTCATTTTGATTAGAATTTCATGAAAATTCCCTTCCCATTCAAAAGTGATAAGTTGAATAATTCCTTTGAATTGGCAACTGACTGCAAGTATAATTCGGTATTTGTATTAGTTTTTCATGATTTAAGTTTTATCTATTCATTTTTAGAATGGTATTCAATTAATAAATTAAGTATTTCAATAGCAGCTTCTGATATTTTGGTGCCAGGACCAAAGATTCCAATAACTCCATTTTCGAAAAGAAAATCATAGTCTTGTTTAGGAATTACTCCTCCTGCAACAACCATAATGTCTGACCTTCCCATTTTATTGAGTTCTGAAATAACCTCAGGCACTAAAGTTTTATGACCTGCCGCTAATGAGGAAACACCTAGAATATGCACGTCATTTTCTACAGCTTGTTTCGCTGCTTCACCAGGAGTTTGAAATAAAGGCCCTACGTCAACATCAAAACCCATGTCAGCAAAAGAGGTAGAGATAACTTTTGCACCTCGATCATGTCCATCCTGACCCATTTTAGCAACCATAATTCTTGGTCTTCTTCCTACTAAATCTGCGAATTGATCTGATAATTTAATTGCTTCTGTCAATTGTTTGTTTCCTTTGGATTCAGATGAATAGACACCTGAAATTAATTGATTGTTGGCTTTGTATCTTCCGTAAACGACTTCTAATGCGGTTGATATTTCGCCTAAGGTAGCAAGATTTTTTGCTGCAGTTACCGCAAGCTCAAGTAAATTGCCGTTACCAGTTTTGGCGCAATCGGTTATTGCTTTTAAAGAAGTATTGACTTCTTCTTCATTTCTGATTTCTTTAAGGTGGTTGAGCTTGTCAATTTGAGTGTTTCTAACTTTTTGATTATCAACTTCCAGTATGTCAATGGTTTCTTCTGAGTCTGTCTTAAGAAAATTTACACCAACTATTTTTTCCTTGCCTGAATCAATTCTAGCTTGTTTTCTAGCTGCAGCTTCTTCAATGCGCATTTTAGGCAAACCATTTTCAATGGCTTTAGCCATTCCACCAAGCTTTTCAACTTCTTGAATTAATTTCCAAGCCTTTTCTGCAATTTCATTGGTCAAGTATTCCACATAATAACTACCTCCCCAAGGATCAACAGTAGCTGTAATGTTTGTTTCATCCTGAATGAAAAGTTGCGTGTTTCTTGCAATACGCGCACTAAAATCGGTTGGTAAGGCAATTGCTTCATCCAAGGCATTGGTATGTAAAGATTGAGTACCGCCAAAGGCCGCAGCAATTCCTTCAACGCAAGTACGTGCTATATTGTTAAAAGGGTCTTGTTCCGTAAGACTATACCCAGATGTTTGGCAATGTGTTCTCAACGCTAATGATTTGTCGCTTTCAGGATTAAACTCTTTTACCATTTTTGCCCACAACAAGCGACCGGCTCTCATTTTTGCTATTTCCATGAAATGGTTCATGCCAATGGCCCAGAAGAAAGACAAACGAGGTGCAAATTGGTCAATTTTTAAACCTGCTTTTAGTCCTGATCTTATGTATTCTAAACCATCTGCAAGCGTATAAGCTAATTCAATATCTGCCGTAGCTCCAGCTTCATGCATATGATAGCCAGAGATACTGATAGAGTTAAATCGTGGCATTTTTTGCGAGGTGTATTCAAAAATATCCGCAATTACTTTCATGCTTTCCGTAGGAGGATAGATATAGGTATTTCGAACCATGAACTCCTTCAAAATATCGTTTTGTATGGTACCCGAAAGTTGCTCTGGTTTAACACCTTGCTCTTCAGCAGCAGCTATATAAAAGGCCATAATTGGCAATACAGCGCCATTCATAGTCATTGAAACCGACATTTTATCTAACGGTATTTTATCAAATAAAACACGCATATCAAGTAAAGAGTCAATTGCAACACCAGCTTTTCCAACATCACCTTTTACTCTTTCATGATCTGAGTCGTAACCACGGTGAGTAGCTAAATCAAAAGCAACAGAAAGTCCTTTTTGCCCAGCAGCTAAATTTCTCCGATAAAAAGCATTGCTTTCTTCTGCCGTTGAGAAACCAGCATATTGTCTAATGGTCCATGGTCTGATAGCATACATAGTTGAATACGGTCCTCTTAAGTATGGAGGTAACCCCGAAGTAAAACCAATGTGATTGGTATTTTTAAGGTCTTCTTTAGAAAAGACTGAATTGACTTCTATTTTTTCAGAAGTAATCCATTTTTTACCTTTAGTTTCAGACGGTTTAGCATCTAATTCTTCTTTCCAATGGATGTTTTTAAAATTTGCTTTCATCGGTTAGTTTCCTCCAGTTTTAATGTGGTTGTCCAAATTAATTTCATTCAGAGTTTTAACAACGTTGTTAATGTTTCGGCCTGTTTTATTACTCTCTACTTGATTTTCAAGTTGATTTATATACTTGTTTACACCAACTAAAACTTTATTCTGCGCTTCAAATGCTCCGATTAAAAATTCAGCATCTTTTTCAACACTATTTTGAAATTGGCCTTTAGTGCATGCATCAATTAACCCACCGTTGTTTTCAAGTTCCAAAAATTCTTCCCAAGCAGTGTCTGCAATTTCGCTGGTTAATGCTTCAATAGCATAAGAGCCTTTTGCAGGATCACTTACCTTGTCAAGGTGAGCTTCTTCTTTCAATACATGGTGTAAGTTTTGAGCTATTCTTAGCCCAAAATCATCGTTAGTAGATTCTTTATAATCATAAGGGTGAATTTCAATGCTATCAGCCCCGCCAATTATTGCTGACATGGCTTGAGTAGTTGCTCGAAGCATATTAGATTTGTTGTCGTGCAAGGAGTATTCTAAACTTGACGTAACAGCGTAAATAAAAGGCGAAGGAACATTTGATTGACCAAAGCCTTTACAGAATGCTGGCCATAATGCTCGAATAGCTCGTAATTTAGAAACCTCAATGAGGTAGTCTGTTGAAACTGCAGTAAATATTTTCATTGATGATAAAGCCTCTTTAATGTTGTTTTCTGACACTTCAGTTAGCTGAGCGGCTAATGATCCAAATAGGTAAACCAATTGATTTTTTATTGAGCCCCCACTTTGTTGTACTGTACGCGAATTAGAAATGATAGGAGCTTTATTTAATATATTAATTGAGTTGCCATTCGCTAAACTTTCAGCAATTGGATCGACGCATTGCGTGAAATTTAGGTTGGAACTTCCAATTAGGTTAATAGAAACAAAATCGGGGTTAACCCCTTTTAATAATTCCTCTGCTTTAATACTTGGAACGTACAAATCATTAACGCCTCTATTTAGTGAATTGAGCACCTGCTCATTGGTATGGTTAAGGGTAAATGTTTGTGCTATTTTCCACTCATTTGAATGAGGGATATTTATATTAAGAGCTTCTGAGTCTGTCTTGTATATAGCTTTAATGTCAAGGTTTAAATCAATTTTTTTTGATAATTCGCTTAAATCCCGACCTTTTAAATCCTTAGTTACTTGATCTATCCATTGATCATAACTGGGTTTTTGAAAAGGATAATCCATGTGTAGATTTTTTTTCAAAATAAGGTTAAAACTTCGATTAATAGAAGATTATCAGTTAATATTCATTGCAATTCTAATGATGAAATTTATCATAGCTTAAAGCTCTAATTGAAAGTGGGCTATTTACCTTTGTAAAAAAGATACTAATATGTTCGGAGATTTAATGGGTAAACTTGAAGAAGCCAAGAAAAAAACAGAAGCTACAAAACAAAGATTGAATGGAGTTTATGTAAATGGTTCTTCACCGCAAGGAAAAGTTAAAGTAGTAGCAACGGCTAATAGTGAGATTAAAGAAATTGAGATTGCTGAAGAGCTTATGCAAGCTGATAAAGAAGAGTTAGCTGACTTTTTAATATTGGCTTTAAACGATGCGTTAAAAAATGCTAAGAATGTACATGAAGCTGAAATGGGCGCTGCAGCTAAAGACATGATGCCAAACATACCAGGTATGGGTGGTTTGGGCAAAATGTTCTAAAAAGAAAACCCTCCAATATTTTGATATTCTTGGAGGGCTTAATCTGAACTATTAGAGTGTTGAGTTTTATAAATTAACGAACTTGTCTTTTGGGAATTTAGCTTCAAATTTCAGTTCGATTACTTTAGTTGAAGAAGGTGAAATATCCGTTTCCCATGATATTATTCCAGTGTCGTTGTCAAGGTTACCATCAGAATCCTCTTCTATTGAAATGCTAATTTCTTCATTTCCGGTTATTGGAATTTGATCTTCAATAACAATTTTGATAGGTGAAGACTTTGTATTTCTTACTTTAATTTGGAAACCAACAAGTTCTTTTTTGTTGTTCCCTAAAAAGCTTGTAGAACAGTAATCGTTAATTCGAGCTCTGCTAACAATAACTTGTGGGTCTACACCGAATGACAACTCTAAAAAGTCTGAAGTATTAATAGGGTTAATTCTCGATTTGCCAACAAAAGAGTTTTGTAAATAGATATTTGCTTCACCAGGTAATAAATTTTTATCCTCCCAGTTCTTTACTTTAGCAATTAAGTAGGCCTTATCAGATAATTTAGGAGCTGTATAATATTCAAAGTCGGCATCAAGTTGTAAGTTTCTGATATTTACCGTTTGGTATTGTCCATCACTTGGAATAGTATAGGGTATAGAAATATCGAATTTGATACTAGTAGTTTGTTCCGTTACTTTCACAAAATCAGCTGCCGAACCAGCTACTTCATCTGAATCATCATCCATAGAAACTTCTGCCATATTTAAACGTGTGTTTTTGAACCCATTGGTGGAGTAACCAGTAAAAGTTTTAGGATTCATATAATCTACTCTCCATGGTATAATTGAAGGCTTGTTGTTGTTTAATCTTGGGTTGGATGTGGATAAGGTAAGTGTAACATTACCCCAAGCAACACCTGTGTTTTGATAAACCATAGCGTTGTAATTAAGGTCTATCGGTTTGCTTATGTCGTTGCTTTTAATGTTGTAAGTAGGATACCAGCCTGCGTTGTTGGTGTAATAGACAATATCGAATTTTGCAGTTCCTCCTTTTTTAGAGAATATATCGATGTACAATTCACCGTTTTTATTATTCCATTTTCTTACAAGCTCTTGTATTTTTTTTTGAAGACTAGTAACTTGTTTGTTCAAGCTTTTAATTTTTCTTGTTTGACCGCTTTTTAGATTTAAAATTTCGGTTATTCTTTCTCTGTAATAATTCGACAGATCTTCTAAGTCTTCAGTAGCAAAACCAAGTTTAGCGTAATCAACTTTGTTGTTTACAACGATCATTTTCTTTTCATCGCTAAGAGCAAGAATTACGTTATTTGCCAACTCTACTTTAAATTTTAAAGTTTCGATTGAATCGCTTAGTTGCTCAATTTCAGAAGGGTACCCAACGGTTTGGGTAGATCTTATTTTATAATTAACGGCAAGAATGCTGAAAGTGCCTGAACCACTTGCCTGAATACTATTTTGATCAATACTAGATTCAATATCTGTTAGTTTAATTGTTGTTTTACCTGCGGCTAAAGTAGCAGAGGCAGAGCGTTCAATTTGAGCTCCACTTTGATAAACGGTGACCTTTTTAATAACTGATACTACAGGTTTAACCTCTTGAGCATTTGAGGTAATAAAAAAGCCTGATAACATAAGACTTAATGCAATTTTATTAATCATATTTTGAAGTTTTTAGTCGTCACCACCGGTAAGCATTGTAACATAATAAAGTAAAGTTGATATTGCAGCTAAAGCAGCAACAACATAAGTCATAGCAGCCCATTTAAGTGCGTCCTTTGCATTATCATATTCTGTGCCACGAGTTACCCCTGAGCTATTTAACCAAGCCAATGCACGGTTACTTGCATCAAATTCAACAGGCAGTGTTACTACACTAAACAAAGTGATAACTGCTTGTGCAATTACAATAAGCAATATTACTTCTTGCATGCCTATCATGTTTAGAACAAAACTAAAAAAGATACTAGCAATAAAAATAAAGTTCATCAATTTAGAACTCAAATTAACAATTGGGACCATAGTGCTTCTAAATTGAAGAGGGGCATATACATGAGCATGTTGCACAGCATGTCCTGTTTCATGTGCAGCTATCGCAGCAGCTGAAACATTTCTTCCATGATAAACATCGTGCGATAAATTGATGGTTTTATTCTGAGGGTTGTAGTGGTCGGTTAATTGTCCTTCTACGCTGGTGATTGAAACGTCATAAATGCTGCTGTCCTTTAACATTTTTTGAGCTATTTCGGCCCCACTTAAGCCTGATGAAGTAGGTACTAAGCTATATTTTTTAAATCGACTTTTTAACTGACGACCAACTAGCCAGCTGAGAATCATAAAGCCGATTAATATTATCCAAATCATATTTTAAATTTTTGTTGTTTCAAACTCTCAGTCAATTGCAATGCCTTGTTTGTTTTTAAGAAATAATGACAGAGATTGGATTAGAAAAGTAATTTAATGGCATGAATGTTAATTTTTCTCCATTAATTCATACCCTGTTTTGACACCTTTTTGCTCATAAGGAAGTCCAAGTTCCATCCAAACAGGCTTAGCCGCATCCGTTAAATAATGGTCAAAAAATTGCTTCATTCTAATGGTCAAATCAACTTTGTTTGGCATTTTCCTAAGGTTGTGTTCTTCCTTATTGTAGGTTAACATCCAAACCGGACTACTCAATCTACGAAGCGCCATGTAATATTCAATACCTTGATACCAAGGAACAGCACCATCGTTGTCGTTGTGCATCATGAGTAAAGGTGTTTCAACTTTATCGGCAAAAAATACTGGAGAGTTTTCAATATATAAATCCAGCCCTTCCCATAAAGTTTTGCCAATTCTACTTTGGGTTTGCTCGTATTGAAACATTCTACTCATTCCACTTCCCCAGCGAACACCACCATAAGCTGATGTCATATTACTTACAGGCGCACCAGCCATAGCAGCTGCATATTTGTTTGTTTGAGTTACCAAATAAGCAACTTGGTATCCACCCCAACTTTGTCCTTGTATTCCGATTTTATTTTCATTAACATAACCTAATGAAACAACATGGTCGGTTCCTGAAACGATAGCGTTCATCGCCGATTTACCTGGATGACCTTCTGTATAAGTGATGTCTGGGACGAATACTACATAGCCATTACTGGCATAATGTACTGGGTTAATAATGCTTGCACTTGGCCTTGGCGAACGATAACGTTTGAAGTAATCACTGTTACGCTCGTAAAAGTAAACCATCATTGGATACTTTTTGTTTGAGTCGAAATTCTCTGGTTTTACTATGTAACCTTCTAGGTTTGTGCCGTCGGTTGCCTTCCAACTCACCATTTCTGAGGTAGCCCAGATGTAACCTTCCTGTAATTTATTTACATAGGATACTCTATTAATATCTGTAAATGAAGTGTTGGTTACATACAAATCAGGGTACTCAGAATAGTTTTGTTTGGTAACCATTAATTTGTTGGCAAACCTTGATATGCTTTTAAGACTAATCACATAACCTTCTTCTTTGAAGAGGACTTTAGGATTACTACCGATAAGAACTTTATATATTCCAGATTCTTTGGAAGCCTCTGAAAAACCTGTCATCAAGATTGGGTTCTTTAAGTCATAATAATTTTTGTCTGACTCAACTTTAAACAGTCTGTATCTAATTTGATTCTTTTTGCCTTGTTGCTTGGTTAAAGGTCTGAATTCTGAAGTTTTTTTGGTGTTTACCATCCAAACATCAAACTCATCGTAAATCAAAACATGCTCATCGTTTTCAGTCCAACCTGCAACTCCATAAGGTCTTGCTTTAGCTGGAGTATCGTGTTCCTTGTTATGAAACTCTGATGGGATTTGACTAGTAATGTTGGTCAATTTCATAGTTGCTAAATCAAGTAAGTACCATTGCTTATCATCTGCATTGTATTGAGCAATATAGTTTCCGTTGGTTGAAACTTGGTACCTGTACCTATTTTCTTTAAGTACTATTTCTCTGCGGCCAGTGCTGTAATCTACTTTATAAATATTCTGAGGATAATTAATGTCCCATGTTAAGGAGGTCGCATTGCTTTTTTCATCTTCTAAAAAACCGAAATTTGCATTTCCTTTGTTTATTAGTCTGGTGCCACTTAGCATTGAATCTTCAATCAAAATAATTTTACGGCTAGCAACATGCATAACAGCTTGATACGATTTGTTTTTATACCGCTCAGCCATTTTTTTCTGCATTGGCTGAATGTAAGTGTCGTTCCAGCTCCAGATATCAACTTGAGGTTTATCTTTGGTTAAAAGCGTGTCTTTTGTATCGATTTTAGGTGTTTTACCATACCCAAAGAATATCTTTTCACCATCTTCTGAGAAAATTAATTTAGCGTGAGATGAAAGAGTGTACGAACTAGGAAAAAGAGTTCGTGGTTCTGAAACTAGCTCAGTAACGGAATCATTTCCAAGTTTCCAATAAAGTAAATTGTAGAGTTTTTCTTTATTGGTATCTACAGAGTGGTAAAAAGCCATTTGTTTGCCCAAAGCATCAAACGACAACCCTTTAATGTTACCTGTTGTTTGAAAAACCTGAGTATGAGTAGAGGTATTATAATCATAGATCCAAACTTCAAGCGAATCAAGCGTATCTGTGTTTGACTTGAGGTAAGCTACTCTATTTCCGGCATCAGAAAGATCGAATAGTTTTACGTTTTTTACTTTGTAAAAATCAGGGTTGTAGCAATCACCAACTAAAAGCACTTGGGGCGAAGGTTTATTTAGTTTTGGTTCTTCTTCAGTTTGGCCTTTTTTTGATAGGTCTAAAAAGTTTCTAAACCAGTTTTCTTTTGATTCTTTCTTTTCTGCTTTTTCTTTTTTCTCATAATCTTTAGATAAGAGAACAGTAAAGATTGAACCTGAGTCAGCAGGAACGTTAAATGACTTAACATTAGGAAATTTCATTAAGGTATCAATAGCTAAATAATGGATGCCAATTGAATCTTTGGGGATTTTCGCTTTTGAAGCCCCATCAAGCTTGTTTTGTTTTGCGAGCTTGATGCTGTCTGACAAGGCTTTTGGAACTTTTATTTTAAAAATAATAATCTCTTCAGCAGGCGATACTTTTGCTCCATAGCCACGTAAAACAGTGTCTATTTTTGGTTGAGTTAGGTTACCATAAATTAATTTGGTTTCACCGATGTTAGGAGTAACCTCATAATTAAAAACATTGCCAAGCTGAGATATTCTAGCTGTTTTGATAGACTCCCATTTTTTAAGAGCATCAATATCCAAAGGCTTTTTAGTTTGTCCGATTATTGAAAAAACTAAAAGAATAAAAAAACTAAAACTTATTAAGTGCTTCATATATTTTATTTATTGGCAGCCCTACTACATTATGGTAAGAACCATTAATTTCTGTTACGCCTATTAATCCAATCCATTCTTGTATTCCATATGCTCCGGCTTTATCAAGAGGATTAAATTTTTCGATATAGTAATTTATTTCTTCTGACGACAACTCTTTAAAAGTAACTGTAGTTGTATCAGAAAACAAGTGTGTTTTTAAGTTTGATTTTAAGCAAACACCAGTAATTACTTGGTGTGTGGTATTTGATAATTTAGAAAGCATTTTAACTGCCTCGCTTTGGTCTGCAGGTTTGTTTAATATTTCGTTGTTTGTAACAACCACGGTATCGCAGGTTAATATTATTTGATGGTTTTCAATTTTTATTTCTACCGCTTGAGCTTTTTTATTAGCTAAGTATTCAGCAACTTTACTTTTAGATAAAGTATAAGGGTAAGTTTCATCTACCTCAATCGAAATTAGTTTAAACGGAATTCCTGATTGCTGCAGAATTTCTTTTCTCCTTGGGGATTTGGAAGCTAATAGAATTTCATATTTATCAAAGTCATCCATTAAGATAATTGACTAATCTGATAAAAAGCAACAAAGGCATAGCAGAGCCCAATTATGCAAGTAACCTTATTAAGGTTACTTGCATAATTTAATTGCGTTTTTGTTTGTGCCGAAGCAGTTCGATAAATATTAAACAAGGTTAATGGTGTAAATAAAGCCACAACATACAGAAATGAAAATCTATCTGGTAAGAACATTTGTTGAAGCGTTATGCAAAGTGCAATTACCAAGATGTATATTGTTGAAACTATCCATTTTGTAGTTTTAAACCCCCAAACTATCGGTATTGTGTTACATCCGTAATACCGGTCTCCTTTAATGTCTGCGGCGTCTTTTGTTATTTCTCGTGCCATTGACATTAAAAAGGCAAAAAGACTAAACGCAAACACCCAATAAAAGAGCCTTTTAATTAGTCTGTTGTAGCTTATTCTAGGGTCTTCAGAAGCATCAACAAAATCGCCATTCACATTGAGTTGCATCGCTTGGTCAGCGGCTTGATACTTCTCGGTTATTTCAACCAGCTTTGGTCCGTAATGGTAATTCATAGAAGGCACTTCAAATAAGACCACGGATAATGGTATTAATGCAACTGTAAGGGCAATTATAAGATTACCCGAAAGCAATTGCCTTTTTAAATCTGTTGAGTAAAACCACATAGCTAAAATGGCAAATACTTGGATAAAAGAGAGTTGCCATAATCCAACTCTCCAGCCAAGATAAAAGCCAATCATTAATCCTATACTGTGCAAAAACCAATGCACAACAATGGCTACCCTACGCTTAATAAAACGGCCAATAATAATTTTTTCCGGTTTGTTTATTTTGTCGATTTTTAAATCGAAATAGTCATTGATTAGATATCCACCAGCTGCTATGAAAACAGTTGAAATTACAAGTAGTCCAAAATGGAATTCAGACATTTGCAATTGCAACTGATGCAGTTCAACGAAAGGTTCCATGATAAACCATCGCATTAGGTACATGGTAAATGCTATTATCAGTAAATTCTGATATCTAAAAGCTTTTAAATATGCAATTACGATATTCATTACCAGAAAAATTTATTCATCTCTACAGAGTCGTTTTGAGTAAACCATTTGCCTTGTACTTTTATGGTTTTTTCCATAACATCACGAACGCAACCTTCACCACCTTTAATATCAGAAATGTAGTTACAAAGTTCTTTTATTTCGGCTGATGCATCTAAAGGACAAGAAGCAAAGCCAATTTCTTTCATTACCTCATAGTCTGGTATATCGTCACCCATGTATAAACTTTCGTTAGGGTCAATGTTGTAGATTTTACAATGCTCATTAAAGCATTCAAGTTTGTTTGAAATACCCATATAAACATGCTCAACACCAAGGCCTTGCATCCTGTTTTTAACTTGGTCAGATTTACCGCCAGTAATTATACAAACATGATAGCCTAATTTTACCGCAAGCTGAAGAACATATCCATCTTTAACATTCATTACTCTAACTTGATCGCCGTTTGGCATTAAAGTAACGCTACCATCGCTTAACACGCCATCCACATCGAAAAAAAATGCTTTTACTTTTCTTAATTTTTGAAGATAATTTTCAGCCATAACAAATGCTTAATTAGAAACTTACTGTTGGGTGTCAAAAATAATTGTCTTTTGATTCGGAAATACATTATCGGCTTGATTTATATCAGCCATTCTTCCTGTTGGGTCAATCATTATTTTTTCTATTTCATCAATATCGAAAGGAACGTTAAAAGAGTATTGAGGATAAACCCAAGGCCAATCTTTTAATACCTCTAAGTTTTCGTAAAAACTCTTATCCGATTTAGCTCCACGCATAATTCTCATTGGAATATTGAACGCATTTATTCTACCATCTTTTAGCTTTACAACAACATCTAAGGGCATAGGTATGTCGCCAATTCGTTCAATTGTAATTTTAGTAATGCCCGCATCACAATTTACTGATTTTATTCCGTAATCTATGTGGTTGGTTGTACCAATAAAATGTTCAAAGTACCAATCTAATTCAAGGCCACTTACTCTTTCTGCAATTGCTTTAAAATCGGTCGGGGTAGGGTGTTTGAGTTTCCAGGTATTGTAGTAACTAACCATAGTCTTGTGAAAAGCTTCTTTGCCAATTACGTAGTGTAACTGGTGCAAAAATACCTGACCTTTAGAGTAAGAATTTACTCCATACGCAAAGTTTGTATGGTAATGATCTGCATGAGTGGTTAATGGTTCTTCTTTGTTCGAATTTACTAGTCTGTAATAGCTTTTGTATGCTCCCAAATGTGGATTTGCACTATTTTTTTTGTAAATTTCATTTAGTACATAATCTTGAGCATAACTGGTGAAACCTTCATCCATCCAGGGGTATTTAGATTCGTTTGTAGCTAAAGCATGCTGGTACCATGAGTGGATTGCTTCATGCACCGTAACTGAAATTAAGCCAGCTTGTGAAATCCTGCCTGAAATAAGTGTAGCCATTGGATATTCCATACCACCATCACCGCCTTGAATAATGGAGTATTTGTTGTATTGATATTCTCCAAAAGTGCTGTTCATTATTTGAAAACACTCAACAGCATATTTAGGTAACTTTTCCCAATAAGCTTTACAAGTATCAGTTTGATAGAAAAAATGGATATCGATACCATTGTTGGTTGTAGCCATGGTATGCGTGTAATCAGGGTCAGCAGCCCAAGCAAAATCATGAACATCATTTGCTTTAAAATTCCAACTTAATTTATTTCCTTCAGGTCTGGTTACGGGTTTTGATTTGTCCTCATATCCATGCCCAATTTCTTGTTTGTTACTTAGTATTCCGGTAGCGGCAATCATGTAACTTGAATCAATATTAATAGTAACATCAAATTCGCCAAAAACTCCGTGAAACTCACGACCAATGTATGGGTTAGAGTGCCATCCTTCAAAATCGTATTCGCACATTTTAGGATACCATTGTGTCATGGAATAACGTATATCTTCCTTGTTATCTCTACCAGAGCGTCTTATCTGAATTGGCACTTGAGCATTAAATTCCATATCGAACTGCGCTTTTTTACCAGGTAAAATAGGATCAGTTAAAGTGACTTCTAAAATAGTACCTACCATTTCAAAACTCACTGCTTTACCATTGTGGGTCAGTTTATCAATTTCTTGATATCCAAATTCTTCTGGAATAAGTTTTGAAATTCGATCTTTTACTCTTCTATCAGGGTCAATAATAGTTCGAGAACGGATATCCATCATACTGCCAGGCTGAAAAGCGTTGAAGTATAAATGGTAAAATACTTTTTTAAGAGTATCAGGAGAATTGTTGATGTAAGTTAATTTTTGAACACCTGTAAACTGGTTTGTTTCAACATTCATGTCGATAACCATGCTGTAATTAACTGCTTGCTGCCAATAGTAATCTTTGTTTGAGCCAGCAAATGCAAATACAGGAAACAGGAATAATATGAAGAGTTTCTGAATCATAAAGTTATAATAGTATTAAATTGATTTATAAATAAATAGCAAACCTAATAGAGTAATTATTTAAAATGATGCGTGGTTAAACCTAACCAATCGAGCGCAGCGCCATGTAATAAATCACCTTTTATTTTATCAGAATAAGGCATGCTGTTTATCAGTTTACCTGGTTCTAATTCGCCAAGTGGGAAAGGATAATCTGTACCAAGAGCGACCTTATTTGAACCGAACATGTTGACTACATAATCCAACATTTTTTCGTCGTGTACCAATGAGTCAATCCAGAACTTGCCTAAATATTTTTTTGGGTTGATATTGTTGTCAATTGCCACTAAGTCAGGGCGAACATTAAAACCATGTTCTATTCTTCCTATTGTTGATGGGAAAGAGCCTCCACCATGCGCAAAAGCTATTTTTAAGTTTGGCAACCTTTCCATTACTCCACCAAAAATCATGGAGCAAATAGCCAACGATGTTTCTGATGGCATACCAACTAGCCATGGCAACCAGTACTTGTTCATTTTGTCTTTTCCCATCATATCCCAAGGGTGAACAAAAAGAGCCATATCAAGTCCTTGCATTGCTTCGAAAATGGGAAATAAATTGGGGTCATCTAAATTCCAATCGTTAATGTGTGATCCAATTTCGATTCCTTTTAAACCAATTTTTTTACATCGTTCAAGTTCTTTTATTGCCAAATCAGGTGCTTGCATTGGCAACGTGCCTAATCCTATAAAGCGCGTAGGGTAATCGTTCACCACCGACTGAATATGGTCGTTTAAAAACATCGAGACTTCAAGAGTATGTTGAGGTTTAGCCCAATATGAAAATAATACAGGTACTGTTGAAAGTACTTGCACATCAACATTTTGATGGATACATTCTTTAATCCGAGCTTCACCGCTCCAACAATTGTCTTGAATTTCTCTAAAAAATTTACCGTCTTGCCACATATTAGCACAACATGGTTTGTGGTGTTCAAGATTTATAAAACCACCATATCCAAACCGCTCTTTGAAATTGGGAATGTTTTCTGGTAAAATGTGCGTATGTATATCAATGGTGAACATTGTGCTTTCTTTTAGTGTTTTTGGGTACTGGATTGTAACCTGATTTCCCCCAAGGATGACAAGAACTTAATCGAACAATCCCCATCCAAATACCCCTTAAGGCACCCCATTCTTGTATGGCCTCAATGGTGTAATTTGAGCAGGTAGGTTGATGTCTACAAGTTGACCCGAACAACGGTGAAATAGCACCCTGATAAAATTTTATGGGAAGAATAAAAATAGTGTTCAGTATTTTGTTCATGAAAAATAGAGCATCCTACAAAAGTATTATTTCTAAAGGTTTTTAGAAAGGCTTGAAGTATTCATTTTTAAGCGCCAAAATTACTTTATTAATTTGCCTGTAGCTGAGCTAGATCCTTCAATAATTGAGGGTACACAATAAAGCTGGATATTACCAGAAGCAGAAATATCATAAGTGATAAGATCGGAAACACATAGTACGAAGTCACCTATTCCGGCTTGATTAATAGATGCGTTTTTTACTTTTAATTCGGATAAATAAGCCCATCCGTAAAGATTGTTGTATCCAGACAGGTAGTTGCAATTACCAGATGCGTAAATGGTGTTTGATCCTAAATGATTTGCAATTACAAAATCACGGGTATTTATTTTTAAATCAATTGTGGTAGAACCATCCCATAGATTCAGTGAAACCTTATCATTAAAAATGGTGTCGTTAGAAGTTATGTTACCATAGCCTTCGGCGTAAATAGAATCTATAGTTGGCACTGTGATTATGACGGTGAAATCGTTTTTGTATGATTTTAGAACATTACAATTCACCGAATTGTTTAATACCAGAGTGCTATCCTTTATTTGGTAATCAATAAAATGGATTAGGTGTTCAGGAGCTCTAAGTTGAACCGAATAAACTGTATCAATGTTGATTTCAACATTAATGTTTTCAAACACGGCTAGGGAATTAAACCCTTGAATAGAAACTTCCTTTGTGGTTGTGCTTCCTGCTTTGTTAAAACAAGAATTGGTTTCGCTAGTACAAGCCAAGCCTAGGAACAATATCAATATGGTTAGTAACCGAATCATATAAATTTATACCCTAATCCGATTTGAAAATGATCCGCTTTTGCAAAATGAGAATAGATATTAAAATTTGTATAAATTCTTTGTGACAATTTTATTTTTGATCCAAGTCTATGGTAAAAAGCCTTGTTTTTTTTATAGTCATCAACAAAGTAATATCCCATTGAAACATATAAATCAATAGGGCCAAATATCTGATGAGCTGCTCCAAATACTCCTAATTGAATGGGTGAGAATGTTTTGGTTACGCTCGTGTCAATTCTGGTAACTTCATCAAAGTATGTTTTATAGAAACCATCTAATCCGGTTGATAAAGCAAACTTCTTACTCCTGTTAAAGTAAAACTCGGTTGATAAATTGTATGATGAAAATAGGTTACCTGAACCCACTTCAATTTCTCGTACCCCATATTGGAAATAAGTAAAAAGGGCATTTTCTGGTTTACCTACCTTTACAGGATTAGCGTCTTTTTTAAACCTAGGTTCATCGGTGAACTTGCCAACAAGCCCTAATGATATAGTAGGAATGTTAAGTCCTAAGTTGGGAAGCCTTATAGCACCATTTGATAAATGAGTGAATTCAAAACCGGTGTTAAGAACAATTTTTTTCGTCAATTTAAAATTAAAATCCGTTTTTAAACCAACCATTAAATTAAAGCTAGAACCTGCCGCTAGATTTTGGTAATTATCAATGGGATCAAAAGGTTTTTCAATCCAACCAAAACCAAAACCAACTTGATTGTCCCACCAAATTTTTTCTCTAGTTATAAAATGCGTATTTATATATGGGTAAATGCCATAAACATTTCCTATTTGATTTGGGTTTCCAAGATCAGCAAAATATAAGGAGAGCCCAACTGAAGGTGCATTGTACACATTGTTGATCGAGCTATTTAGAATCGTTTTTTCAAAATTAACTGTAAAAGCCTTTGTATGGCCTTTTAATAGCTGTTTTATGTTGGGCCTATGAGCAAGTAAAACACCGAATTGTGCTTTTGTTTCTATTGAATATTGTTGTGCTTTTGGCGCAAAAAAAGAAACTAAAAAAACAAGTATAAAAAGGTTTCTCAACAGCATTAGATTTGAGCAAAAATAGTTGTTCAAAACTGAAAATATTATTTAATGTTCACGAACAAGCTATAAAGGTGTTCTCATAACTTTGTGGATTGATATCATAAACAACAACCAACTTTTAATTCAAATTTAATATGCACGATGAAAAATTAAATCCGAAATTAAAGGCATTTAATAGACTGCTAAATATAATGGACGAATTGAGGGAGCAATGCCCTTGGGATAAAAAACAGACCTTAGAAAGTCTAAGAAAGTTAACGATCGAAGAAACCTATGAGTTGGCAGATGCTATACTGGATAAGGATTTAACTGAAATTAAAAATGAAGTAGGCGACCTTATGTTGCACTTGGTGTTTTATGCAAAAATTGCAGATGAAAAAGGGGAGTGGGATATTGCTGATGCATTAAACAGTATTTGTGAAAAATTAATTTTTCGGCATCCACACATCTATGGTGATGTAAAAGTTGAGAATGAGGAGGATGTAAAACAAAACTGGGAAAAACTGAAGTTAAAGGAAGGGAAAAAGTCGGTACTTGAAGGTGTTCCAAGTTCATTGCCAGCAATGGTTAAAGCAACTCGTATTCAGGAAAAGGTAAGGGGGATTGGCTTTGATTGGGACAACAAAGATCAGGTATGGGGAAAGGTTCAAGAAGAACTACATGAGCTTAAAGAAGAAATAGATGGAGGTTTGTCACCCGAAGAAACGGAGAATGAATTTGGGGATTTAATATTCTCTTTAATCAACTTTGCTAGGTTCATTGATGTAGATCCTGAATCAGCTTTAGAGCGAACTAATAAAAAATTCAGAAAACGCTTTATGTTAATGGAAGAAGAGATTGGCAAAGAGAACAAAAGTTTACATGATATGAACCTTGCTGAGATGGATGTTTATTGGGAGAACGCCAAACAAATTCTGAAAAACAAGAAATAAAAAAAGGCGAAAATTTCTTTTCGCCTTTAAACCTTAAATTATTTATCGGTTAAACCGATAAATTTTTAGTGAGCAGCTAAATAGCTTGCAACACCCTCGTGTGTCTCTTTTAAAGCATCGTCTCTAGCAGAACAGTTAGCTGGACATACTTCACTGTTTTCTTCATGAAATTGCAAAGCATCAAACATTCTTAGAGCTTCATCAACATTTCTACCTAAAGGAAAATTGTTCACGATTTGATGTTGAACAACACCTTCTTTGTCGATCAAAAACAAACCTCTGTAAGCAATCATTGATCCTGTTGCAATTAAGCTTCCTTCGTCATCAACATCGTAATTACCTGCTAAAACAGCATAGTTTGTAGAAACAATTTTATCAACATCAGCAACTGTAGGAAATATAATACTTTTAATTGTGACCCTAACTATTGGAATACACTAAATATTTTCATTGCTATTCCAAATCCTTATACTTTTTTTGGTGACTCATTAATTATAGATCTATCCTTTGGATTTTTTTTTGAAGCTATTGTCTCTTTTGAATGCGAGGGCAATGTAATTAATTTTATTTCTAACTACTCCAATTTGTATAGAGTTGGTAAGATTTTATCTGATTGTAATACAACAGATATTTCACAACTAAATTTAATTACTGTATTTAGCAAATTAATCAAAATTGTTGACCTTCATGGCAGGGCTGTTGATATTACTTACAATAAAGTACTGATGCATATTTATGGTAAAGTAGAAAAGAAAATATTATATCATTAATTGATAGACCCTTTTACTCTTTGCATAAATTCATTTAATGCATCTTTTTTATTAGAGCCATTCATTATAGCTTCATTCACTTCAACAGCTCCATAAAGGTTAGATAATAGTTCTCCTATAACATCTATTTCTTGGTCTTTAATATTAGAACTTTCTGTTAAATGTTCGAGTACAGATATTGTTTCTTCAATATAATCAGCATCGTTTTGCTCAATAAATTCAACTAGGTGTTTAATGATTGGCAGCCTCATCTACAAAATTTAATAGTACGTTCGCTTTGTTGGTCTGAACTTCATTAACTAATTCTCCATTATAAAAAAAAGCAAAAGTAGGTAGATTAGAAACATCTGCTAATTTTCTAGAATTAGGATTTTTTTCAGCATCTACCATTAAAAAATGCATATTTTCATTTTCAGAAGACATTTTCTTAAACTTTGGTTTCATTATTCTACAGTTGCCACACCATCCTGCGGAATATTGAACAAGAACTTTATCGTTGTTCTTAATTTCTTCCTGAAGTGTATCTGTATTTAATTCGCTAATCATTAGTGTTTTGCAAGGTAATCTGCTACACCATCTCTATTGGCATTCATAGCGTCTTTTCCTTCTTCCCAGTTAGCAGGGCAAACTTCACCAAATTTTTGGTTATGCGTATAAGCGTCAATAAGTCTCAAAAATTCATTAACATTTCTACCAACAGGGAAAAAATTCATTGCTTGATGAAAAACCATTCCATCTTCGTCAAGAATAAATGTAGCTCTGTATGGAGTACTACTTCCATCTATTTGAACAGCATCTAATTCCTCATCGTATCTTTCATTGGTGGTGTCCAGCACTTTTAAAATATTGGCTAAGTTTCTGTTAGCATCTGCTAAAATCGGATATGTTACACCTTCAATTCCACCATTGTTTTTAGGAGTGCTTAACCATGCGAAGTGAACTTCAGGCGTATCGCAAGAAGCACCAATTAAAATAGTATTTCTTTTATCAAACTCAGGCAGTGCTTCTTGAAAAGCATGTAATTCAGTAGGGCATACATAAGTGAAATCTTTTGGGTACCAAAAGAGAACTACTTTCTTCTTGTTTTTAAGAGCTTCTTCTAAAACGTTAACTTTAAATGTATCTCCCATTTCATTCATGGCATCAACCTCAATACTTGGAAATTTTTTTCCTACTAATACACTCATTACATTATATTTTTTTTGTTGTTTTAAAAGACAAATTTAGCTTTTTAATTGCGCTTAAAAACGATCTTTTGTACCGAGCTTATAAATTATGTTTATCACAATATAAAGCCCATCAATAAGTCAGGATTCGTGAAATTAATTTTAGCAATTGGCATTCTATTGGTCATTATACCTCAACTTAATGCTCAGCGAAAATTGTGAATTTGCGAGAAATAACCAACCTTTAATAAGAAAGGCTTTACTTATCATCAGATTCGCAAGCCGGATTGTATTGGGTTGTGTTGGCTGGATTAATAACTTCATCTTTTCTGATGCTGATCCAAGGCGAGTCGTAAATTTGTTTTGATGATTTCGTTTTTCAATAATTTTATATAGCTATTAATTGATATTTAGAGATTACCATGTTTAATATTGGCGATAAAGTTAAAGTTTTGAATGAGCCTCTTGAAGGTGAAATTGTGAAAATTGACAATGATATTGTTCATGTTGATTGCGATGGATTTGACTATCCATTTAATGAAACTGAATTGATTAAAATCGGTGAGAACAATTCCATTCATTTTAAAGCCAAACAACACAAATTCGAAAACCAATCAAGTCCAACCTCAAAATCTGATTTAAAAACCACTCAATTTAGAATGCCTGAATTTATTCCAAAACGAAATAAATTTGGAGTATTAGAGGTTGACTTACATATCCAGGCCATTGTACATTATTTAGGGAAGTTTAAAAAAGAGGAGTCGTTGCAAATTCAATTGGATTTAGCCAATAAGTGGATCAATTGGGCATATATGAAAAACGAACGAAGAGTTGTTTTGATTCATGGAGTGGGCGAGGGCATTTTAAAGTCAGCTTTGCTTGCCCGGTATTCTGACTCAAATGGAATTTCCGTAGAAGATGCTAAATACCAATTGTACGGATTTGGTGCAATGGAGCTTTTTTTAAAGTAACTTCAGTTTTAATAATCTAATTTTGCGGCGAATTAATTGTTCTATCGCTCTGTATTTGTTACAGAGAGGAAAGTCTGGGCAACATAGAGTACCACACAAGTGAATAGCTTGGGATTTAGTTTGAAAGGATTGGGTTCGGAAAGTGCCTCAGAGACAATACCGCCTGGTTTTCGGATTAGGTAAGGGTGAAAAGTCAGGAAGTAAGACTCCTGTGTTTGTAGTGGCAACATTATGAAGTGGTAAACCCCGTGGGTTGAAAGGCCAAATAAACCAAAAGCCGTAAGGTTAGAGTTGCTCGCTCTATTTTACTTCGGTAATCTTTTGGAGGGTAGGCTGATATGATTGTATTAGTGATAATACAACTAGATAAATGATAGAAACCAGCTTGCTGGTACAGGACTCGGCTTATAGATTAATTCAAAAAAAAGGGGTCAGATTTAGTAGTTTTTTAAGATTACTAAATCTGACCCCTTTTTGTTTTCGTTAAGGGGTATTAATTCACCGTAATACAATCAACCCGTGTTCCTTTTTGGGTTTGTAATCGTATAAAGTAAACACCTTGTGATATACCTGTAATGTCTATCGGAATCGCAATGCCATGATTTATATTTGAAATATTGTTTTGGTAAACCACTGAACCATTCAAATTAGTGATCTGAATGTCAACGTCTTTTAAATCACGTCCTGAAATTTCAAGATTCACTAAATCAGACGCAGGATTTGGATAATAGCTAATTTCAAAACCTTCGCCAGCTAACTCACTAACAGATGGACATTTATCTACCACAATGTTTATATCGTCTGAATTAGAACAAGTGTTAGCATCAGTTACTGTAACGGCAACATTACCTGCTGTGTTGGCAATTATTGTTGGTATAGTTGCTCCTGTGCTCCATAAATAGGAAGTATATGTTCCAGGACTTAAGTCGTAAGGAATATTAAGACAAACGGTAGTATCTTTTCCTAAATCTGGATGAGGTACATCGTTTACATTAAGATCTTCAGAAGTACTATTTGAACAACCATCGGCATTTGTATAACTGTATGTAATTGTGGTAATACCAACTCCGGCAATGTTTGGATGGAACATTCCAGCACTTACATTACTACCTGAATAAATTCCGCCAGCAGGAATACCGCCGCCTAATGCTAGGCTACCCGAGTTAATACAAAGGTCATTGAATGGAGTTAAAGTTACAGTAGGAGCTGGAGCAACCGTAATTGGTTGTCCTATGCTATCAGTACATCCTTGAGCATTTGTATAAGCATAGAAAATATTAAACGATCCTGTGCCCGAAGTGGTAGGGTTAAATTGACCATTGTTTACAAAAGGACTTGAATATGTTCCTCCCGTTGGAATTCCACCAGTCAATGTAACTAAAGTCGAGTTGTCACAGGTTTTGCTAAATGTTCCTAAAGAAACAGAAGGAAGTTGGTTAACAGTTACGTTTACCGAATCGGTATCAAAACATCCGTTGTTATCAACAACAGTTACCATGTAGGTTCCGGTAAAGGAAGGAACTACTTTCATAGGGTTTCCTGAATTACCATTGTTCCAGAAGTAGTACAAACCACCATTGGCAGTAAATGTAGCCGAATCTCCTTGACAAACTGTTTGATCAAGACCACCAGAAGCTGTTGGTAATGAATTTATCGCAACATTAATAGTATCTGACTTAACACATCCATTGAGGTCTGTTACAGTAACAAAATAAGTTGTTGGTACCATTAACGAAACTGTATTTAATGCAGTCTGAATTCCATTGCTCCATGTATAACTAATGCCGCCAGTTGCATTCAGTGTTACAGGGTAACCATTACATGCAAAAGTATCAACACCTGCATTTGCTAGAGGTAAAGCATTAACATAAACCATCATAGAATCGTAGTTTACACAACCATTTATATCAGTTCCCATTAACGAGAATTTATTACTAACAGTAGGGCTGACAACTTGTTGAGCACCAAATATTCCACCTGACCATTGGTAGGTATTGGCTCCTGTGCCTATTAATGTTGTGCTATTTCCATAGCAAATGGTATCGTTACTTCCTGCATCAACAACAGGCAAAGTATTTACAATTACATAAACAAAGTCTGAATTTTGACATGTATTGGCATCAGTTACTGTTACTGAATAACTTTCGCTTACAGATGGGTTAGAAAAGATAGAAGCAGTTTGTGCACCTGTACTCCATACATAAGATATTCCTCCTATTGCTGTTAATGTAGCTTGAGTTCCAATACAGATAGTGTCGTTAACTCCTGCATTAGCCGCTGGTAATTGAAGAATGTTAATCGTAGTTGTATCAACATTAAAACAATTGTTGGTATCAACTACCGTCACTATAAAATCAGAAGTATTTAAAGGCCCAACTTTAATTGTGGAACTAGAGCCTCCATTATTCCAAAAGTAGAAAGTTCCACCAGATGCCGAAATGGTTGCAGAATCACCAAGACAAACAGAAGTATCAAGACTGGCAATTGCAGAGGGTAATGGTAACGTAAATACTGTTAAGGTATCAGAAGAACTACATGAATTGCTGTCAATTAAAGTTACCATATAATTTGTAGTATCAGTTACAACCAACTGCGTGGTAGCTATAGAATCGTTGTTTGACCAAACGAACAAGCCATTACCAGTAGCATTTAAGTTTGCCGTTGTATTAGAACAGATGACTTGATCTACTCCAG
>TARA_B110000037_G_scaffold223152_1_pt1 | contig 37190 bp, 37 predicted proteins | sample TARA_B110000037 | Tara Oceans TARA_B110000037 (sample SAMEA4397196) | marine metagenome | biome: Polar Biome; feature: [MIX] marine epipelagic wind mixed layer (ENVO:01000061); material: water (ENVO:00002006), including particulate matter (ENVO:01000060) such as... | depth 10-100 m | reverse complement strand
ACATTATTACATTTAATATTCCCCCCAGCCATTACTCCAGCAACCAAATATGTTCCCGCCTCAATTCGATCAAAAATAATTGTATGTTCTGCTGTATTCAAAGAGTTGACCCCTTTAACTGTAATTGTATTTGTACCAAGCCCAGTTATCCTTGCTCCCATTTTATTAAGACAATCGCCTAAATCTTCGACTTCAGGCTCTTTTGCAGAATTTTCTAAAATAGTTACGCCTTCTGCTAAAACTGCTGCCATCATTAAGTTTTCAGTCCCTGTAACAGTTACTTGGTCCATAAATATCTTACAACCTACTAATTTATTATTAGGCAAATGTGCAGTTGTTGCATCTATATATCCTTGATTAAGATTAATTTTAGCTCCCATTGCTTCAAGCCCCTTAATATGAATGTCAACTGGACGAGATCCAATGGAGCATCCGCCAGGAAGAGAGACTCTTGCTTTACCAAATCTTGTTAAAAGAGGCCCTAAAACCAAGATAGAAGCTCGCATAGTTTTAACAAGTTCATAAGGTGCATCGAATTGAGTAATTGATTTTGCATTTAAAGAAACATTAATATCACTTTTTTCAATTTCAACTCCCAATACTTTTAATAACTTAAAGGTAGTTTTAATATCATAAAGGTCTGGCACATTTTTCAAGATTAAAGGTTTATCTGAAAGCAATGACGAAATTAGAATAGGAAGAGCAGCATTTTTTGCTCCAGAGATATTTATTTCTCCATTTAACTCTTTACCGCCATAAATAATTAATTGATCCAACTTATATCTTCGGAATTATTTTAGATAGCTCACCTGATTCATACATCTCGCGCATAATATCTGCACCACCAACAAACTCTCCATTAACATATAGCTGAGGTACGGTTGGCCAGTTTGAAAAAACTTTAACACCCTCTCTAATATCCGGATCTTGGAGGACATCAATAGTTTCATAAGGAGCTCCCGTTGCGTCTAATATTTGACACGCTACACTCGAAAACCCACATTGAGGAAATTTTGGGTTTCCTTTCATAAACAGTACAACACTATTAGCATCTATTAACTCTTTAATTTTTACATTTATTGTCATTTTATTTTCCTTGCTCCATTATAATTTTCCATTGATTCGGGGTATAAGTTTTTATTGATAAAGCATGTATTTCCTTTACCATCATTGCTCCTAAAGATTTATAAACTAATTGATGCTGCTGAAGTATTGATTGATTAATAAATGATTTACTTACAATCGTGGCATCAAAATGTGTTCCATCATCACCATTTATTCTTAAATAAATACACTCTAGGTTTTTTTTTATTATTTCTTCAATTTCAGTTGGCTGAAGCAATCTAATATTACCCTCTTAATTTATACCCAGATTTTAACATTCTGATTGTAATAAAAGCCAAAATAATAAAAAATAAAGTCACAATTAATAAACTTAAATAAGGTGAGGTATCGGATTGTCCAAAAAAACCATATCTAAATCCGTCAATCATATAAAAAAATGGATTTAAATGAGAAACTTTTTGCCACAACGGAGGTAACGAATGTATTGAGTAAAATACTCCAGATAACATCGATAAAGGCATAATCACAAAATTACCAAAAGCAGCCATCTGATCGAATCTTTCGGCCCAAACTCCAGCAATTATTCCAAAAGAACCCATCAAGCCGCCACCTAGAAAAGCAAATAAAAATAATATTAATGGGCTCTCGATTGGTATTTTGATGTAAAAAATAGAAATAAAAAATATACATATTCCGACAAAAATTCCTCTAGCAATTGATGCAACTAATAAAGAAAAATATAATTGAAGGTAGCTTAAAGGAGTTAGTAAAAGAAAAACAATATTACCCATAACTTTTGCTTGAATTAAACTTGATGAACTATTAGAAAATGCATTTTGTAAAAGTGACATCATAATTAGCCCTGGAATCAAAAATGCCATATAAGGAACTCCCTCATATACTTCCAATCGGCCATCAAGAACATGGGAAAAAATAAGCAGATAGAGTATTCCAGAAATCACAGGTGCTGCGACTGTTTGAAAAGCTACTCTCCAAAATCTCAAAAGTTCTTTTTTAAGCAGAGTCCATGTACCTATAAGCTGTGATTCAAAAGAATTCATTTAAACTTTTTTCCTAGTTAACTTAAGAAATACATTCTCTAAATCTGGATCAACAGTCTCCATATCCAGTATTTCAATTTTAAGCTGCTTTAGCTTTGTAATAATTGAGGCAATATCTGAAATTTTTTTTAATTCGAATGTGAACCAATCATCGTTTAGACTGTAATGAACTCCTGGTAAAGAAAGTGTAGCCCTATTTTTTTTATCTAGATTCAATCTGAGCTTCAAATTTTTTGCTGAAAACTTTTTTAGCAAATTTTTAGTTGTATCCAATGCAACAAGTTTCCCGCTTCTCATCATGCCAACACGATTACATAATGTTTCAGCTTCCTCCAAATAATGAGTAGTCAGAATAATTGTGTGCCCTTCTTTATTTAATTCTTTTATAAAAGCCCATAATCTTTGCCTTAATTCTACATCAACACCGGCAGTTGGTTCATCTAAAACAATTACTGGAGGTTTGTGAACTAATGCCTGAGCAATTAATGCTCTTCTTTTCATCCCTCCGGATAACATTCTCATATTTGTTGATTTTTTATCTGTAAGATCAAGTCTTCCAATAATTTCATCTATCCACTCATCGTTACTTTTACTTTTACCAAAGTAACCTGCTTGAAAGCGAAGCATCTCTCTTACATTAAAGAATGGGTCAAATACTAATTCCTGAGGCACAATACCAACTGAGTGTCTTGCATTTTGATAGTCTTTAAGAACATCAAATCCCATCACGTTTATTGACCCAGAAGAAGGCTTAACTAAGCCAGCTAACATATTTATCATAGTTGATTTACCTGCGCCATTTGGTCCCAATAAACCAAAAAATTCTCCCTGATTGACAGATAATGAAATTCCATCAACTGCTTTAAGTTGTTTGTAATTTTTTTTTACGCTTTTAAATACTATAGCTTTTTTCATGAAACTTTCTAATGAATTATTTTAAGTGACTACTGAGGACGCTTATTACTTTAAAGAAATTCTTTTACTCCATACAGCTGAGCTAATTTTGTTAAGTTTTTTGGTGCTTTAGTAATATTAAATAAATATTTATTTTCCTTTGCTTGCCTTTTCCATTCAAACAGTAAGCCCAGCAAAGAAGTATCTATATTTTTAACTTGCGATAAATCTAAAGTAATATTTTCATTCCAGTTATGATTTTTAGTTTCATTCATCAAAAAGAGAATTTCATTAAAAGTGATATTCCCATTGAGGACCCAATTTTTTTTATTTAATTCAATTGGACTCATTATTTTTCTCAGAAAGTTGTTTTAGTAAATCTTCAATACCACTTTTTTTTATTTGGCTAGAAAATTGACTTCTGTAATTCGTAACTAAACTAACGCCCTCTATCACAATATCAAAAACTAACCATTTACCTGTGCTGTTTGATAAAGCATAATTTACATTGATAGGCTGCCCACCATTTTGGGTTATCTCTGTTTTGACAAGAACTATCTTGTCTGAGTCTTTCATCCTCAGGGGTTTAAATTCGATAGTCTGCCCGCTGAATTTTGATAATGCAATTGCATAAGTTCTCAGCAACAATCCCCTAAATTCAACTTGAAATATATCTCTTTGCTCAACCGTCATTGCCCTCCAATTTTTACCTAATACGAGACGACAAATCCTCACAAAATCAAAGTTTGGTAGTATTTTTTCTTCAGCCAGCTTGTATATTTTTTCTCTGTCTCCCGCTTTAATATCTTTATCTTTATTTATTTCATTAATAACATCATCAGCAGTTTTTCTGACAAGTTCATCTGGTGCCAAATTAGCAAATGCTATATTTGAGATTATCAATAATAAGAAAATTGATAGATATTTTTTAATCGACATAATCTTTCGTCCTTCTTTTTTTAGCTAGTCTTCTTTTGAAGCACTATTGTATAAAAACTGACTAATAAGTTTTTCCAAAACAACTGCATCCTGAGTTTGTATAATTCTGTCATTAGCAACCAAGTTTTCTAGATCTCCACCTGCCTCCAAAGCAATATATTGCTCTCCTAATAAACCAGCAGTATATATGTTTGCAAAAGTGTCTTTAGGAAAAACATATCGACCATCAATATTTATTTTAACAACTGCATTATATGCATTGGTATCAAAAATGATTGAATCAACTCTGCCTACAACAACTCCAGCACTCTTTACTGGTGCTCTTGGCTTTAGACCTCCAATGTTTTCAAAATGAGCAACAACGGAATAAGTATTCTTAATACTATTGGATGTTAAATTTCCCACTTTTGTAGCTAAGCCAAATAGAGAAATAATTCCAATAGTTACTAAAATTCCAACCCAGATATCTAATTTAATTCTATTCATAATATTATTATCCTATAGTATTTTCAGCTATTTTAAACAAACATAAATGATGTTAAAACAAAATCTAAACCTAATACAGCTAAAGAAGAAATTACAACCGTTCTTGTAGTGGCCCTACTAACACCTTCTGCAGTTGGAGGTGCATCTAGGCCTTCAAAAAGAGCGATCATTGTGCACGCAAAACCAAATACGATACTTTTAACTGCTCCATCCACAATATCATTATGGAAATCTACATTAGCTTGCATTTGCGACCAAAATGCACCCTCATCAACTCCAATCACAATAACAGCAATTAAATAACCACCCAAAATTCCTACCATAGAAAATATAGTAGCTAAAATTGGCATACTTATCATTCCGGCCCAAAAACGTGGTGCGATTATTCTTGCTATTGGGCTAACTGCCATCATTTCCATCGCCGATAATTGTTCAGTGGCTTTCATTAATCCAATTTCTGCAGTTATTGCTGTGCCTGCTCTCCCAGCAAAAAGCAAGGCTGTAACAACTGGTCCAAGCTCCCTCACTAAAGCTAAAGCAACAAGAACACCTATTGCCTCTGATGAACCATATTTTTCAAGCGTATAATAACCTTGTAATCCCAACACCATACCTACAAAAAAAGCTGATACAACAATAATTACTAAAGAGAGTACCCCAGTAAAATAAATTTCTTTAATAGTTAAATGAATTCTTTTGAAGCTATCAGTAGAATATATTAGTATTAAAAAAAATAGCCTTGTTCCTGCGCCAAGTCTAGTTAGACGACTCCTAAATGCTCCGCCTAATTGTTCAAAAAAATTTAGTAATTTATTAATCATAGCTTTATAGACCTAAATCAGATTTATAACTTGGTGCTTTGGTATGAAAAGGAACGGGTCCATCTTTTTCGGAATGAATGAACTGTTTAACAAAAGGTAATTTTGAAGACATGAGTTGTTTTGGTGAACCTTCTGCAGCAACAACCCCGTCCGCTAAAAAATAAATATAATCAGCAAACGAAAAAGTTTCAGCTACATCGTGAGTAACAATAATTGATGTAGCTCCAAGAGCATCATTTAATGTCCTTATTAAGTCACATATCACTGCCATTGATATTGGATCCAGTCCAGCAAAAGGCTCATCATACATAATAATATCTGGATCAAGCGCTATAGCTCTTGCTAAAGCCACTCTACGAGCCATGCCACCAGATAGCTCCGCAGGCATTTTTTTATATGCGCCTCTCAAACCAACTGCATTTAACTTTAAAAGAACAAGATCTTTTATGATATTTTCAGGAAGATTTGTGTGTTCACGCATCGGAAAAGCTACATTTTCAAAAACTGATAAATCCGTAAATAAAGCACCGTGTTGAAATAACATTCCCATTTTACGCCTAAGATTATAAATGCCGCCTCTATCTTGTTCGTGAACTATTGCATTATCCACAACAACTTTTCCTGACTTGGGCTCTAATTGGCCACCAATTAACTTTAAAATAGTTGTTTTACCACAGCCACTTCCACCCATAATTGCGGATACTTTCCCTCTTGCAAATTTCATATTTATATCTTTGTGAAGGGACTCTTTTCCATAATCAAATGAAAGGTTTTCTATGGAAACTAAATTTTTTTGCATATATCTTTTTATTGATTAATTTTAGTAAAGCGTACGTTAGATTTATTAGCTTTGCAAGCTTACAACTCTCCGTATGAATGCAGTCCAGATAAAAATAAATTAACTCCAAGAAAAGCAAAAGTGGTAATAATTAAGCCTATGATAGCCCACCATGCAAGCATAGTTCCTCTTAACCCTTTAATAAGCCTTAAATGAAGCCATGCAGCATAATTCAACCATACAATTAAAGCCCAAGTCTCTTTGGGATCCCATGACCAGTAACCTCCCCAGGCTTCAGCTGCCCATACAGCCCCAAGTATAGTTGCTATCGTAAAAAAGATAAATCCTATTGAAATAACTTTATAGGTCATATCATCAAGTATAGTCATACTTGGTAGTTGTTTTTTTAAAATTCCATTATCGGCTAAAAGATATGCGACAGAAATCATAGCAGCAATCGCAAATGCTCCGTAGCCTATAAAGTTAGCTGGAACATGAATTTTCATCCAGTAGGATTGAAGAGCTGGCACTAATGGCTGAATTTCATCTGCACCTTTATTAAAGGTATACCAAAGAAGAAAAACTACTGCAGCAGAAATAATAATTAAAACAAACGGGCCCATCTTTCTAGTATTCATTTTTTGCTCATAATAAAGGTACATAAGTGAGGTTATCAAGCAAAAAAGGACAAATACTTCGTATAAATTACTTATTGGTATATGGCCAATATCAATGCTGATTAAATAAGATTCAAACCAGCGGACAAGTAAACCCACTAATCCCATCATTGAAGCAATCCAGACTAGACTTGAAGCGAGGTTCTCATAAAATAGTTGTTTACTAAATAAAGAAATCCAATAAATTACTAAGCTTATTGGATAGAGAGCACTCATCCACATTATTGCTGACTGACTAGAGAGAAAGTATTTTAAAAAAAAGTTATCTTCCGCTTGTATAAGATTACCTTGATAAATATATATAGATATAAAACTTAGGATTAGTGATGCTATAAAAAAACGTCCAAAGTTAAGCCAAGTCTTACTAAGCCAAGAAAAAAGAATAGTTGCCCCTACCAAAATTCCAATTTCGTAATTATCCATGTAATCATGAAATTTAAAAATTGCAAAAATTGATAAAAAAGATAGCGTTAACGCCAGCCCATGTAACAAAAATTTATCTATATATTTAATCAAAAAAGAATTCCTTTATTTTATTATACTTTTAATTTTATCTCTTATTTCTAATGCTAACTTATCAAATTCATAATGCTGCCTATTTGTAGTCATTGAGATTACTATTTTTTTTGTTTTCTTATATTTTAAAATCCACAAACGTACATCCTGAATATAGATCATACAAAAAATACCCAAAACTAGCATTATGGATCCAATATAAACCCATGCTTGTCCAGGAGATTTAGTTAATTGTAATCCACTTGCTTGGATGTGTTCATAATCATTTAATTCAAAAAACATAGGTATTCCGTAAAAAAAACTATCACTATAAGCATTTAAAGCATTTTGAATAAATAATGAGCTGTCATCGAATAAGAATGAATCATCATTTTTATTTTTTAGTTTATAATTTTTTATTATTTCATTACTAACTAAAAAAATAATTTTTATGTAACTGGTTGCAATATCCTCCTGCTTTAAAGAAGTGATGCCCTCTTGATCTATTAAGTTAGCAACTTGATTGTAGCCGCCACCCAAGAAACCCTTAGTTACTTTTAAAAAACTTGCTTTAAACAAATTACTATCAATATTTTTGCCAGAAGAAGTTTCTTGAATTACTTTATCAATTGATTCGCTTAAAACTTTTGGTGATGTTATTAAAGATCTAAATTTTAAAAATCCTTTTAGCTCACCATTAGCGTCTGCTGGTATCTTAATATATCTAAACTCATCCTGAGGAGTGGTCCTCATACCACTCATAAAGAATGATGTACCTCCAACTAGCATTGGGAACTGGTATGTTTGATACTCAATAGCTTGACCAGATTCGCTTCTAATTTTATAAATAAAATTAGGCCCTACATTTCTTAATTTTTTCTTTTTACCGTCTTCAATTTCAAGAATATTAAATTGCCTAAAATCGTTAAATTCAACACTAAAATTTTGATTGTTATATACCAATTTATTCTTTTTGAATATTTCGGAAGCCATTGGAACAAATGACTGATTGGAATGTAAATCCCAAATTTTCAAATCAAGTTTTGATCCTCCATCCTGAAAATCTGACTGGTATATTGTAATTCCATCTACAGTTAGTGGTTTATTTACACTAATAGTTTTAGTAGTAATTTTTCCAGTTTTTTTATCTTCAACCAATAAATCACTTTCAAAAGATTTGGGTTGGCCTGTCGAATAATGTTTTATACGAAAATCTTTTAAAGCAACAGAAAATGGAAGTTCCTGAATCAGATAACCTTCTTTAGCTCTTAAAACTGCAACCTCTTGTTTTTCGCCTTCAGCCAAAAGCATCTGTGCTCTGTAAGAGAAATTAGATTCACTTAATCTGCTCGAACTAGGAATTTCTTTTAGTGGAATATCGTCAATAATAATATTTTTGATTCCTAGTGACTCCTGAACCTTAAAAACTAAATTACCATCAAATAAGCCACCAATACTAATAACAATAATAGCCAAATGAGTAAATATGTAGCCTAACTTTTGAAACTCACCCTTCTTGGCTGAAAATAATTCATCGCCATTACTTAATTTCTTTTTTTTAAATCTAAATTTATTTTTGAGTAAAAATGACTCAAGTTTATTATTATCAAGTTTTTGATAAGCTAATTTATAACTGTGCTTAAAAGTTAATAAAGATTTTTCCTGAACTTTATCCTGAAATTTTCTATAATCACTAATAATTTTTGGGGTATTACGATAAACGCAAAGACTGGTTGATATAATCAAAAAAATTAAAATTAACAAAAACCAAAAAGCTTGATAAACGTTGTATAAGCCTAAAATCTCAAAAATTTCAAACCAAAATTGTCCTAATTTTATTAAGTAACTTTCATAAGGTTCGTTTTGCTTAAGAATAGTCCCAATAATTGATGCAATTGCTACAAAAGAAAACATAGTAATTGCAAAACGCATCGTACTTAAAAGATGAATAAAGCTTTTAAAATTTTTTATTGATTTTGCCAAATTTAATATTTGAATCTGATATATATGAATAGAAGTTGACTAGTGTTATGGGCTGAGGTTCATTGATATATTAAAAATATATGTCTTTATCTTAGCCCCTGAATATAATCAGAGACAGATTGCATTTCTTTCTCTGTAAGTTTTTGGGAAATCTTCTGCATTATTTCACTAGGTCTGCCTTCAAGTCGAAATGAATTTAATTGACTTAAAGTGTATTCAGAATGCTGTGCGTTGAGTCTAGGGTATAGATCTGGAATACCATGTCCTGAGGGTCCATGACAGCTGGCGCAGGCTGGAACTCCCTTTTCTTTAATGCCCGCTCTAAATATTTTTTCTCCCTCTGAGCCCTTTCCATTACTTTTTGCCTCAGAAAGCTTTAATTTTTGTTCTGAAAAATATATTCCTAAGTTCTCCATATCTTTATCTGACAAATTAGAAACCATACCTGCCATAACTGCATTATTTCTAAGACCCGATTTAAAATTCATTAACTGCTTAGTCAAATAAGCCGAATGTTGTGAAGCAATTTTAGGATTTACAGACAGTTGACTATTTCCATCAACTCCATGACATGCAATACATAATCCATTAACAATCTTTTTCGTTGAAGCTAAATCAAATTCGTTTAAAGAATTTTCTGCTCCCACATTGAAACTAGAGGACAAAATAACTATTGCCGCCAATTGAAATACTTTTATCATGGTAAATTAAGCTCCGGGATTTAAAATTATCAGGAAGATTCTATTTTAACTAAAATAGTTGCAACTCGAAAGGACTAACTCAAGTAAAATACATGATATGTGCTTATTACAAAATGCCTCTTTTATTATTTCTGCTAACCATCTGAATGAATTGCCTGAAGATGAGGGCCTAGAAATAGCCTTCGCTGGAAGATCAAATGCTGGAAAGTCCAGTGCAATCAATACTCTCAGCAAGCAAAATAAACTTGCTTTTGTAAGCAAGCAACCAGGTCGAACACAATTAATTAATTTTTTTAGTATTGATGATGGTAAATCGCTAGTTGATCTCCCTGGCTATGGTTTTGCTAAAGTCCCGGGTTCAATTAAGGCTCATTGGCAAAAAACACTCCCTATCTACCTCCAAGAAAGGAAAAGTCTGATTGGTATAATTATTGTAGTAGACATACGTCGCTCCCTTACAGAACTTGATATGAAAATGCTTGATTGGTTTGCCCCCCGCCAAAGACCTATTCATCTCTTACTCACAAAAAGTGACAAACTTTCTAAAGATAAGGCTCTTCGAACTTTAAAAGAAGTTAGAAATCAAGTTGAGGCTAACTGGGGTATGCCTTTTAAAACTGAATGTTCTGCTCAGTTGTTCTCGAGCTTAAAAAAACAAGGTATAGATGAAGCCGAAGATATTATTCAAAAATGGTTATCTTCTAATAAAAATAATATCCCAAACTCTATGGCCAAGCCTTAAGCCTCTATCTTCGTATTTAGTTTTCGGTCTGTAAGCTGGTCTTTGAGTTAAATCCATATTTTTTCTTTTAAAATCTTTTGATTCTCCAAAAATATGTAAAATTTGTAATGCATAATCTTCCCAATCAGTTGCAATATGTATATAGCCATCTTGCTTAATCTTTTTGGCCATTAAATTTATAAATGAGTTCTGTATCAACCTTCTTTTATTATGTTTTTTTTTGTGCCATGGATCCGGAAAAAAAATATGAATAGCATCTAAACTTTTTTCTTGAGCCATTTTTTCAAGAACTTCAACAGCATCATGATGCATTACTTTTAAATTAGTAAGCTTCCTCTCTTCTATCTTATTTAAAAGATTTCCAACTCCAGGTGAATGAACATCAATAGCAATAAAATTAAAGTTACATAATTTTGCTGCAATTTCTATTGTAGTATTTCCCATTCCAAAACCTATTTCAATAATTCTTTTATTTTGATTCTCAAAGATAACATCCCAATTAAGAAAATTAAGTTCAAAAGGAATTGCATGAGATGAAGATAACAACTTTATACCTTCAGCTTGGTGCTTTGTTAATCTACCCTGCCTTAATATATAACTTCTAATAGGCCTTATTTTTGACAGCATATTTATTTTCATTTTTTAATATTTTATTTACTTGATTGTTAAAGTTTAAAAATTTTATCTTTTGATGCTAAGGGTAAATTTCTTCATGAATAGATTATAATAGGCTCATGAAAAAAATGAAAAGTAATAAAAAAGTTGCTTTAATTACTGGAGGAGCAAAAAGAATTGGTGCATCTATTTGTAGACGCTTGCATAAAGCAAACATAGACTTAATGATACATTATCGAAATTCTGCTCAAGAAGCTCTGGCATTGGAAAAAGAATTAAATAGTCTAAGAATAAACTCAGCGTCGATAATTCAAGGAGATTTATGTAATCAAAATGTATATGAGTCATTAATTTCAAAATCAATCTCTATTTTTGGCCAATTAGACTTCTTGGTAAATAACGCTTCAAGCTACTACCCAACAGAATTAGGAGAAATTGATGAAGAAAATTGGGATGATTTGATGGCAAGCAACTTAAAAGCTCCACTATTTTTATGTCAAGCAGCTGCACCCTTTCTTAAGAAATCCAAAGGAGCGATAATTAACATAACAGATGTTCATATCAAGCAACCAAAAAAAAATTATATAGTTTATTCGATTGCTAAAGCTGGCTTAGAAACACTTACAAAATCATTAGCTCAAGAGCTTGGTCCAATCGTTAGGGTAAATGCTGTAGCTCCTGGACCAATTCTTTGGCCTGACGCGTCTCATGAATTTGATGAATCCTATCGTAAAAAAGTTATTGCACAAACTTTACTCAACCGTGCAGGTGAGCCAGATGATGTATCTAAAGCTGTAGAATTTCTTTTACTAAATGCACCATTCGTAACTGGTCAGATTTTAAACATAGATGGTGGCAGGTCTTTTACTTGAACCATATTTATCAGCTGTCAAATAAAATAATTTTTAAATAAACTTGAATAGTTATATTTTTATATCTATTATTCATAAATTCTATTACACGTAACCCTATAAAATGACTAAATTACTAATAGTTGAATCTCCCTCTAAAGCTAAAACCCTGAATAAATATCTAGGTAAAGATTATGAAGTTTTAGCATCTTATGGTCATGTAAGAAATTTATTATCTAAATCCCAAGGAATAAATACTGAAAATTTTAAAATGAGGTATGAATTAATCGACAGGAATAAAAAACATATTGACGCGATAATAAAAGCAGTAAAAAAATCAGACGAAATATTATTAGCAACTGATCCTGACCGAGAGGGAGAAGCAATTGCCTGGCATTTAGCTGAAATATTAAATGAAAAAAATTTAATAAAGAATAAAAGTATAAGACGTGTAGTTTTTCAGGAAATAACTAAATCGGCAATTATTGAAGCAATTCAAAATCCAAGAGATATTGCTATCCCTTTGGTTTATGCTCAGCAATCAAGACAAGCTCTCGATTATCTGATTGGCTTTAACCTATCCCCCTTATTATGGAAAAAAATAAGATATGGTTTATCTGCGGGCCGAGTTCAAAGTCCTGCTTTGAGACTTATTGTCGAACGTGAGATTGAAATTGAAAAATTCGACAGTAAAGAGTATTGGACAGTTCATTTAGATACGGCAAAAGAGAAAGCAAAATTTTCAGCTAAATTAATTACACATAAAGGTAAAAAAATTGAGCAATTTTCTATTTGTAATGGGGAAAAAGAACAAGAAGTTGTTGGGGAGCTTTTATTAAAAAGCTCAGGAAAAATTAAAGTATCTAAAGTTGAAAAAAAACAAAGAACAAGAAAGCCAACATCTCCTTTTACAACATCAACATTGCAACAAGAATCCGTCCGAAAGCTAGGCTTCACTACCAAAAGAACGATGATTATAGCTCAACAACTATATGAAGGAAGTGCAACTGGGGATGGATTAATTACCTATATGAGAACAGATTCAATGACACTTTCAAATGATGCCATTTCTCAAATTAGATCTTTTCTCAAAGGAAATTATGCTGCAGAATACCTTCCCCCCAATCCTATTGCTTACAAAACAAAAGCAAAAAATGCACAAGAAGCTCATGAAGCAATTCGTCCAACTGATATCTCCAAAACACCAGCTAGCTTAAAAGCAAAATTAAGTGATGAGCAATATAAACTTTATGAAATTATTTGGAAAAGAACTGTGGCCTGCCAAATGACTAACGCAATATTTGATGCTGTAAGTGTAGATTTAGCTGCTGGATCAGAAGAAAATATTTTTAGAGCAACCGGCCAAACTATAAAGTTTCCTGGATTTATGTCTGTTTATTTAGAAGATGATGATGAAGACAGTAAAGAGGATATTAAAGACGATAGTAAAGACAAAAATAATAGCGCTAAATTACCAAACCTTCTTCTTGGAGATATTCTTTCTGTCGAAAAAATTTCAGGAATTCAGCATTTTACTGAACCTCCTCCAAGATTTTCTGAAGCCAGTTTGGTTAAAACCCTTGAGGAACATGGCATTGGAAGACCATCTACTTATTCAAGTATTATCTCGACTATACAGGACCGAGAGTATGTTATTTTGGAAAAGAAAAGATTTACCCCTACTGATGTGGGAAAAATTGTTATTGAATTTTTGACAGAGCATTTTACAGATTATGTAGATTATACCTTCACAGCAAATCTTGAATCTCAGCTTGATGAAATAGCTGCAGACAGTAAAAACTGGCTAAGTGTTTTAGAAGATTTTTGGACTAGTTTTAATAAAAAGATTAATGAGAAAAGTGATTTAGATAAAACTAAAATAACTCAAAAAGATATAGGCGAAAGCTGCCCAAAATGTTCAAAGCCTCTATTATCAAAGCTAGGTCGTCGTGGAAATTTTATCGCTTGCTCAAGTTATCCAGATTGTGATTTTACACGGAGTGTTAATGGAGATGCTCCTCAAGAACCTAAAGTAATTGCTGTAGATAGGGAATCAAAAAAGGATATATTAATGATAATTGGCCCATATGGCCCTTATCTTCAATTAGGTATACAGGAAGAAGGGGAAAAATTAAAACCAAAAAGAATTACAATCCCTCCAGAATTACCTTTGGACCAATTAAATGAAGAGTGGGCACTAAAATTAATATCTCTTCCAAAAGATTTGGGTACTCACCCTGAAACAGGGAAAAAAATTATAGCCAATATTGGTCGTTTTGGTCCCTACGTAAATCATAATGGTAAATTTAAATCAATTCCAAAAACAGAAAATATTTTTGAAATAACTCATGAAATAGCTATCGAGTTGTTAAAACCCTTAAAAAAAATAGGCTTTGATCCTGATAAAAATTCTTCAGTAGATGTTTATAAAGGAAGATTTGGTTTTTACATTCAAAGAGATTTAATTAAAGTAAATATTTCTAAGAATGTTGATTATGAATCAATAAGTCTTGATAAAGCTATAGAGATGCTCGCAAAAAAAGAATTAGAAGAAAAGAGTAAAAAGAAACCAGCTAAAAAGAAACCAGCTAAAAAGAAACCAGCTAAAAAGAAACCAGCTTAATTGTAGAATTTCTGGTTATTTTATTTTTTATTGCCAAGCTTTCCTCCATCCACCTTTTTATTCTTTTAGCATCTGCAATTCTAGTATATTTACCATATGAGTTTAATAAAACCATTATTACAGCCTCATTATTAATAACGGTCTGCATAACAAGACATCTTCCAGCTTCTCGAATAAAGCCTGTTTTAGATAACCCAATATTCCATTGCCCTTTTCTTACTAAGCTATTGGTATTCTTAAATCCAATACTTTGTTTTTTTCTGCCAACTCTAACTTTTCCAGATACGGTTGTAGTTAATTCTCTTATCAATGGGTACTGGTAAGCAGCACCTACCATTCGAACAAGATCCCTAGCAGTAGATATATTTCTCTTGTCAAGACCTGTCGGGTCCTTAAATTTACTGTTATGCATACCTAATTGAAGAGCTTTTATATTCATAGCTTTAATAAACCCTTTTTTCCCCGAAGGATAAGATCTACTTAAAGCGGAAGCTGCTCTATTATCAGATGACATCAAAGAAATTTTTAATAGTTGTAATCGAGAGAGCTTTGTTCCAATAGGAATTCTTGAGCCTGTCCACTTGAGTTTATCAATATCTTGTTTAGAAATCTTAACCTTAACGTTTAAATCTATCCCTGAATCTATAATTACCATAGCAGTCATAAGTTTAGTTAAAGATGCTATTGAAGCACTAGAATATGCATTTTTTTGATATATTACCCTTCCACTATCTTGATTTACTACCATTGCTTTAGATGAGCGAACAATTAACTTAGAGCTTTTCTTTGCATAAAATATTTCTGCAGGTGATAAAGTGGATTCTTGTGCCAAACTTAAGTTAGAAGAAAGGAAAAGTATGAGGACTAAAAAAGTTTGAAAAAAACTCTGCATTAAATTAAATTCTACATATATTTACTTACCACGATGATATACAATTTAGTCTATCTTGTCACAATTGATTAAAACTAAAAATAAAAAAGAGTAGATATGAATTATAGAGATGACGTACTTTATACAAAAGACCATATTTGGGCAAAATTAGAAGATAATTACTATTTAATAGGTATAACTTTTTTTGCGCAAGAATTATTGGGTGATATTGTATATTTAGATATAAAAAACGGTAAAGTATTTGAAAAAAGTTCTGCTATAGGCATTATAGAATCAGTTAAAACAGCTTCGGATATTGTTGCTCCTGACAAAGGAGAAATTATACAAATCAATTCAGAAATTGAAAAGCAACCAGAAAAAATAAACGAAAATCCTCATGGTAGCTGGATCTGTAAGGTTAGGTTTGCTTCGGAAAAGAGCCAAATTGACTTTCTATCACAGGAAGAATATCTTAATTTAATTAAAACTTAAACCACTATATTTTTACTTAGTTGCTCGTTTAATTAAAAATTGACTTAATAAGTTCACTGGCCTTCCTGTTGCTGACTTTTGAGCGCCAGAAATCCATGCAGTACCTGCTATATCTAAATGAGCCCAATTATATTTTTTTGCATATCTAGATAAAAAACATGCTGCCGTAATACTACCAGCAGCTCTTCCTCCAATATTAGCCATATCTGCAAAGTTGCTATTCAATAGTGGTTGATATTCATCCCACAAAGGCATTTGCCAAGCCAAATCCAATGCTTCATCTCCAGCATCTAGAAGCTCTTTTGCCAAAGGTTCATCATTACTAAATACTGCAGAAGCATGATGGCCAAGAGCAATTACACATGCCCCAGTTAAAGTGGCTATATCAATTACTGTATCTGGGTTATATCTTTCCGAATAAGTTAAGGCGTCACACAAAACAAGTCTGCCTTCTGCGTCCGTATTTAATATTTCTATAGTTTGGCCAGACATACTCTTAACTATATCGCCAGGTTTTAATGCAGCTCCATCAGGTAAATTTTCGCAAGCAGGTATAACGCAGACAAGATTTAAAGGTAGCTTAAGCAGCCCTGCCATTTTCATAACTCCCAGAGCTGTTGCGGCACCGCACATATCATATTTCATTTCATCCATAGCTGTTCCAGGCTTAAGTGAAATACCTCCAGCATCAAATGTAATACCCTTACCAACTAAAACAATGGGTTTTTTATTTTTGGGCCCCTTTTTATGCTCAAGTATAATAAATTTAGGTGCTTCTCTACTTCCCTGCGAAACAGATAAAAAAGAGCCCATTTTTAATTTTTCAATTTGTTTTTTATCTAAAATTTTAACTTGCATATTAAATTCTTTTGCAAGTTTTTTTGCTTGGTTTGCCAGATAAGTTGGAGTACATATATTTGGAGGTAAATTACCTAAATCTTTAGTAAGATTTGCACCATTAGATATTGCTTCACCATGCCTAATACCTAGCTTAATATCAGAAATATTTTTTTTATCCCCATGAAGAAAAATATCATAAGAATTTACTTTTGCTTTCGCTACTGTTTTTTGAGAGTTTATACAATAATTATTATTAACAATAGCTCTAACAAGGAATGAGCTCGCAGAATACATACTAATATCTTTATTTATAAATTGATTCAATGGAATAAGTAGCTTACCAAAGTTTTTTGATTTCAAGTTTCTAGCAATCTTTTCAAGACTATTAAAAAAACTTTTAGAAGTTAATTTTTTTTGGTCTCCCACTCTTAGTAATATTACTCTTGAATACTGCTCAACTGAATGGGTTATTAGAATATCGCCAACCTTACTTGATAAGTCTCCAATTTTAATAATATATTTCAATTTAGATACCAGTGGTTTATCCAAATCACTACTATTTAAAATTTGATTTTTATCACTAACTGCTAATATAATAATATCAGCTTGTATTTTTTTAATTAAATCTGATTTAAACTGAAATTTCATCTAATATCCTTAATGTCGAAAATCAAAAAATTAATCTAATGCTATACAAGACAACATTAACAAAAGAACTATTCTATACCTCTTTATCAACAATTCTAGTTCTTGCTGGTGTTGTTATTGCACAAAGAGCTGTCTATGTATTTCGTTTAGCTTCAAAAGGTATTATACCTAATGATACGATAGACACGATTTTAGTTTTCAATTTACTTAAACATTTACCATTACTTCTATCTCTTACTTTATTTCTAACAATTCTGATGACTCTAAGTAGATGGTATAAAGATAGTGAAATGATTATATGGTTTAGTTCTGGCCTTGGACTGTACAGTCTAATAAAACCAATTATCGCATTTTGTGTACCAACCATACTTCTTATTGGCTATTTATCTTTTTTTGTAAGTCCATGGGCTGTGCAAAAAGTCGAAGAATACAAAAATGGTATTAAAACAAGAGATGAATTTTCAACTATAAGTCCAGGAGTTTTTAAAGAAGCTAAGTCTAAAAATAGAATATTTTATGTAGAAGGATTTAGCGAGCTTGGTAATGTTGTAAAAAATGTATTTGTTCAGTCTGAGCAAAACGGTAAGCTCGGCATAATTGTATCAAATAAAGGAAAAAGAATAACTAATGAAAAAAATGAAGACTATATAGTCATGCAAAATGGAAAGCGCTATGAGGGTGAGTCAGATACTCAAGAGTTTTCAACAACGGATTTTGAAAAATATAGTATTTTATTAGAAAAAGAGGTTCCTACATTATCAAATGTTGGTGCAAAAGCAGGTGTAATTGAGGCTGCACCAACGCTTATCCTTCTTGGAAAAAATCCTGGTGGATATTATGAGTATAGATATCCAGCAGAGTTATCTTGGAGAATGTCTCTTCCATTATCAGCACTTTGCTTGCTTTTAATAGCTATTCCTCTAAGCTTTAATAACCCCAGAGCAGGACGTTCGGCAAACATAATAATTGCAGTTTTAATATTTGTTGTTTATAACAATCTCATCGGTATTTTAAATAGCTTAATTGCAGTCGGAAAACTGAATTTTTGGATTGGCTCTCTTTCACCGCACTTGATTTTTGGAGCGATTGGTATTTATTTAACTTACAGAAGATCTCTTAATCTTCCATTACTTCCTAAAAGACCATTTAAATAAATGACTCATATTACAAAATATTTAAATAAAGAATTTTTTCTAGGTATCACAATGGTTTTATTTGGAGGAGTAGCACTTTTTTCTTTTTTTGACTTTATACAAGAAATTACAGATCTCGGTAAAGGAAATTATGGGCTAATTCAGGCTATCGTATTTGTTGTATACAGCATACCAGGACATATCTATGAATTAATACCCACTGCAGTGTTAATTGGATCAATGTATACAGTTGGACAACTTTCATTTAATTCAGAATTTACAGTAATGCGGTCAAGTGGTTTATCAATAAAAAAAATAGCTTTTTCGCTTATTTTTGTGGGATTATTTTTTAGTTTGTTTACATTAATTATCGGTAATTTAGTTACTCCTGGGAGTGAAAAAAATGCACAGCAATTAAAAATTAATTCTACTGACTCAACTGTTAGTAAACAATTTAAATCTGGGTTTTGGATAAAAGATGGTGATAGCTTTGTTAATATTACAAATGTTCTTCCAGACGCATCTTTACAAGATATAAATATATATGAATTTGATAAAGACTTTTCACTGAGAACAATAATTAAAGCAAAAAATGGTAAATTTGATGATGGGCAGTGGAAATTGAGTCAAATCTCCGTAACTAACTTTATTGAAGATAAAGTGATTACAAAAGAAATTACTGATGGTAACTGGAAGTCACTTATAAGGCCTGAGATGATGAATGTCCTTATAATATCTCCCGATAAAATGAGTATAATTAATTTAGTTAATTTTATCGACTATCTTAAAATTAACAATCAAAAAGTATCGAGGTATGAAGTTGCGTTATGGGAAAAAATAATACAACCAATAATGCCGATCATTATGATTATATTCGCCATACCATTTGGGTTTTTACAAGAAAGATCGGGAGGTAAATTTTTTAAAATGTTTATAGGAATAATTTTAGGAATCATTTATCAGATCATGAATACTTTTATAAGGCATTTAGGTCTTTTAAATGATTGGCCGCCATTTCTTAGCTCTTTAATTCCCTCACTTATTTTTCTAACAGCTGGCGCTTACCTAATATTTAGATTTGAACGGGTATAATTTTTGAATCAAGAATAAGGTCATGTATATATTCTCTTCCACCGAACAGAATATTTAAATAGAAAATTAGTAAAAGAGCTACGCCTAATGTTGCTAAGAAATACCTTGATAAAAAGAAAATAAATTTGTAACCTTTTGGGGGAATTAATTTAAGCTTCCATGCCCTCATTGCCAATGTTTGACCACCATACATCCATGAGTAAAGAAAATATATTCCAGAAGAAACCCATAAAATAAAAAGAAAAATATTTGGGTGGTCGATTGCCTTAAAATTAAAAAAGAAAAGAATTAAAAAGGTTATTACAAACCATAAAGCAATTTGAATTATTAATTCATAAAATAAGCAACTATAAAGTCTGAAAACGGTTTTAATTTGCATTTTTATTCTAGCTACCCAAATAACCTATTATTATCTAAAATACTTACGAGTCTTATGCATTAATGGTATTGCCACCAATGCTAGTAAGCACCCAAAAGCTGTTCCAAAAGCCAAAGACCAATTTAAGCTGACTGCGCCGCCCATAAAATCACTAAATGTATTACCTAGTCCCGCTCCGATAATGGCACCTAAACCTACTTGAAGTTTTTTAGGTAGATATTTTTCTAACCCTAACCCAAAAAAAGCTCCAACAAGCATAACGCCATTATCAACGATTCCAAATAAAACATAATCAATAAACGTTTCTGTAAACATAACACTCTCCTAATTTCGACTATAATTAATGCATAAATTTACAAAAACCATTAGACTTTAATAAGTAAACTATACATAATTATAAGTGATTTAAATGGACTCTTTTAAAAATTTATTCTGCATCAATCCTGATGGCTTCCTAAATAATGTCAAACAAATCCATTCTCCAAACCAAGATGCTCGCCCTTCCGATGAAAAGATTTCATTATTAGTTATCCATAATATTAGCCTTCCCCCAAATAAATTTGGAAATACATATATAGAAGATTTTTTTTCTAATTCTCTTAATATTAAAGTACATCCGTATTTTAAAACTATAAAGAATCTTAAGGTATCTTCCCATTTCTTAATTAAACGAACAGGAGAAATTATACAGTTTGTTTCATGTAACAATCGTGCTTGGCATGCAGGCGAATCTTCATGGAAAAATAAAATTAACTGCAATAATTTTTCTATTGGTATTGAGTTAGAGGGAACCGATCATGAACCTTTTGAAAGCAATCAATATATGAAACTTATAAACCTTATTAAATGTCTCTATAATAATTATCCAATTAGTGATATTGTTGGTCACAATCAAATCTCACCCCAACGAAAAACTGATCCAGGGCCCTTCTTTAATTGGAATTTAATTAATTTGGAAAAAATTCATGAGAAATAGTATTAAATATATATTTATACTAACTATATCGAGCATACTTCTTTTTGGTTGCAGTGAAAAAGAATCTTCAGTAGAAAAAACTAAAAGAGCCATTTATATAACAATAGCTAAAGCATCATTAGAAACTTTTGAAGATAAGGAATCTGCAATAGGGTCAATTAGAGGGATTATTGATCCAACTATTTCTTCAGAAATTTCAGGGAAAGTAATTAAATTGCATGCACGAACAGGGTCAATTGTAAAAAAAGGTGACCTTCTTGCCGAAATAGAGCAAAAAGATTACCAGTTCCAGTTATCTCTTTCAAAAGCAGAGGTTAGAAAGCTTGAAGTTCGACTAGCTAATCAAGAAAAGAAATATCTAAGAAATCTAACTTTAGTTGATAAGAAATTTATTTCTGAAAATGCACTAGACGTAATTATTACAGAAAAAAATGAAACCATAGAAGAGCTAGAAATTTTCAAGTCAAGAAAAAATATTGCGCAATCTAATATTGAAAAAACTAAAATTTATGCGCCTATTTCCGGGACTGTTGAAAAACAAATTCCTTCAATTGGAGATTTTCTCAAAATAGGGGATCCCGTATTTCAGATTATTAACAATAAAAAGCTTCGAGCACATATACCATTTCCTGAAAAATTAGCTAGAAAACTAAAGCCGGGTATTCCTATTAAGCTTAAAACACCAACCTCAGAAAGTGAAATTATAGTTAATATCGCTGAATTAAAACCTCAATTAATGTCTGATAGTCGCTCTATAGATATCATAGCTGATATTGAGGGTCAGCCGGACTGGCAACCCGGAGCCAGTGTAAAAGGTACGGTAATCTTTTCAACCAGAAAAGGTGTTGCAGTCCCAGAACAAAGTGTTGTATTGAGACCGGCTGGACAAGTTGTATATATAGTCAATAAAGATAAAGTAGAGCAGCGTAAAGTCACAATTGGAATTAACCAGGATGGTATTATTGAAATTCTCTCAGGGTTAGAAGAAAATGAAGTAGTTGCGCTTGACGGTGCCGGGTACCTAACCGACCAAACTTTGATTAATATTTCAGCCCCATAAAAGTATGACATTACCTGAAATTTCAATACGAAGACATGTACTAGCCTGGATGATTTCGGCAATATTTGTTTTATTAGGAATTATTAGTTTTCAAAAAATTGGTATTGATAAATTTCCTACTATTGATTTTCCAATTCTCACGGTTACAACAGTATTAGAGGGAGCTAATCCCGAAATTGTTGATGCCAGCATTACTAATCTAATTGAAGAAGCAGTAAACACCACTCCGGGTATTGATTCTATTAAGTCCGAATCATCACCAGGTGTTTCTGTCGTAAGTGTCACATTTAATTTAGATAAGGATATAGAGGTCGCGTTTAATGAAATTCAATCCAAAGTAAGTCGATTAGCTAGGCGATTACCCGATGATATTGTTCCTCCGGTTGTTCGAAAAGTTGAAACAAATGCAAGCGCGATCATGTGGTTAGGTTTAACTGGAGATCGGACCATTCAGCAATTAAATCTCTACGCAAATAACATATTAAAGAAAAAAATAGAAACTGTTGATGGTGTAGGTTATGTCACGCTAGGTGGAAGGAGAGATAGAACCATAAGAATTAATCTGCTTCCTGAAAGAATGTCTGCTTTAAAAATAACACCTAAGGATTTAATTGTTGCCTTTAAGAAAGAGCATATACAGTTACCTGGCGGATTTCTTGTAAGGGCTCAATCAGAAAAAATGTTTAAACTTGATTTAGAGTTCCATAAAATTAAAGATTTAAATGAAATGATTGTTGCCTATCGAAATGGTGGTCCAATTAAAATAAAAGATGTAGCTGAAGTAGAGGATGGCTTAGATGACTATAGACAAACGGCTCGACACAACGGCAAGCCATCAATTGGTCTTGGAATTATAAAGGTAGCGAATTCTAATACTGTTGATATTATTAATAAAATTAAAGAAAAAATTGACACGCAAATAAGGCCAGATTTACCGCCAGGTTTAGAGCTAAAAGTGTCAACAGATGATTCAATTTATATTAAATCTATGGTCAAGTCTCTTCAAAACCATATTCTTGAGGGGACTTTATTAGCAGCCTTGGTAGTATTATTTTTCTTAAAATCTCTTCGCTCAACAATGATTATTGCAATTGCTATTCCTATTTCGCTTTTAGGCTCCATCGCAGTAATGTTTTTTTATGGTTTTACGTTTAATAGTATGACCTTGCTTGCTCTAATATTATTGATTGGTGTTGTAGTTGATGACTCAATTGTAGTGCTCGAAAATATTTTTCGCCATCAAAAAAATATTGATAAAAATATATTTAATGCAGCTATTAATGGAAGTAAAGAAGTGGTCTTTGCAGTCCTTGCATCTTCATTAGCTTTAGTTTGTATTTTTGCTCCTGTTATATTTATGGATGGAATTATTGGGCGTTTCTTTGAATCATTTGCAGTAGTTGTTACAGCTGGAATATTAGTCTCGTTAATTATTTCTTTAACATTAACCCCTATGTTGTGCTCGAAGTTTTTAGCAATGCAGGAAAAAGAAATTAGTTGGCTCAAAGGTTTAAATAATTTCTTTGAAAAACTAGATAAAAATTACAAGAAAATATTAACTTGGACTTTATCCCATAGATTTAAAGTCCTAATCTCAAGCCTTATTATAGTTCTTGCAAGTAGTCTTCTTTTCTCAAAAGTAGAAAAAACTCTAGTACCTGAACAAGATGAAAGTCGATTTACTGTCAGATTTAAAACTCCTTTAGGCTCTAATATGGAATATACCTATAGCAAATTATTGGAAATTGAGAAAATTATTAATCAATATGATGACTATACTGCCAGTATTTTCTCATCGATTGGATTAGGTAGCAGAGGCCAAGTTAATAGCGGCTTTATTTCAGTTAGGCTAAAAGAAAAAAATAAACGCGCACTGTCTCAATCTGAAATTATGACCAAAATGCGAGTTGATTTGAATCAACTTGCTGGTGTAAAAGCTTATCCTTCAGGGGTTTCATTTGCTGGAGGAAGGCGTTCAGAAAAATTACAATTTTCAATTACTGGGCCAAGTATTGAAAAGGTTGCTACATTAAGTGATGAACTTTTAATACAGCTATCTGAAAATGAAGGATTAGGAAGGATTGATCTTAATTTACAACTTAACCTACCTCAAATGATTTTAGATATAGACCGTGATAAAGCATCTAGCTTTGGGGTTAGCGCTGCTGACATTGCCGAAGCAATTTCTGTCCTAAGTAATGGATTGGATGTTGCAAGATTCAATGATGAGCCAGGAGATGGTCAAAGATATGATGTTAGGTTAAAGGCAAAAGAGGGTTCATTTGAAAAATTAAACGACCTTAATAAAATATATTTACGAAGTACGTCTGGGGAACTAGTTCGACTTGATTCGATAGCATCATTCCACCAAGAATTAGGGCCAGCAGTAATGGGGCGAAAAGACTTACAATATTCATCAAATTTTTATTCTAATCCAACAATGTCTCTTGGTGAGGCGGTTAAATTAATTGAACAAGTCAGCGAGAATATTCTTCCTGGTGAATATTCTATTCAATTAGAGGGTCAAGCTAAAGAGTTTTCAAAAACGATGAGTAATATAATTTTTGTATTTTTTTTAGCGACTATATTACTTTATATGGTCTTAGCTAGTCTTTTTAACTCATTTTTCCAACCATTAATAGTCATGCTAGCGCAGCCATTAGCGGTAATTGGAGGTATATTCTTACTGTGGATAACTGGGAATAGTCTTAACATTTACTCAATGATTGGGATGGTCCTTTTAATTGGGCTTGTTGCAAAGAATTCTATTCTATTAGTTGATATGACAAATCAATTAAAAGCAGCTGGGAGAAAAACAGATCGAGCGCTTCTGGAGGCATGTCCTATAAGACTTCGCCCAGTCCTAATGACTTCTCTTACACTAATACTAGCGTTGATGCCGGCAGCCTTAGGTTATGGTGCTGGGTCTGAATCAAATGGGCCACTTGCCATTGCTGTAATTGGCGGAATGATTTCTTCCACTTTACTAACCTTAATTGTTATACCTGCTGCCTATTCTTTATCTCTAGAAGTTATTGAAAAAAAAAGAAAAGTTAAGGCTTAGTAATTTTATCAACAATTAGTGCTCCTACTAAATCACCTTCAACATTAATTGTTGTCCTAAATGTATCGATCAACCTATCCATTGGGAGAAGAATGGCTAATGCTTCCAAAGGCAAACCTAAAACCTGTAAAACCATTGCCATAGTTACCATTCCAGCACTAGGAATTCCCGGAGCACCAATTGAAGCAACCATGGCAGTAAAGAATAAAATAAGCTGTTGAGCCAAAGTTAGGTCCATACCGACTAGGTTTGCAATGAATAATGCTGCTGCTGCTTCATATAATGCTGTCCCATCCATATTCATGGTAGCTCCTAATGGAAGAACAAAATTAGATACCCCTTTAGAGGTCTTAAAATTATCATTAGCTACACTCAAAGTAATTGGAAGGGTTGCTGCACTAGAACTAGTAGCAAATGCAGTAATAAATGCCGGCTTTCCTTCTCTTAATAGATTCATAGGTGTTATTTTAGTTAAGAAAAATAAAATAGTCGGTAGGATTACAACCCCATGAAATAGAATTAGAAATATTACTGTGAAAATAAAAATTCCTAATTGCGAAAATAAATCCATATCTTGATTAACAACCATATTCACTAAAAGTGCGAATACCCCGAATGGTGCAAATAGCATTAACCAATGAACAATCTTAAGCATGACCTCATAAAGACTAGTAAAAACATCTTTGGCTACCTTAAAATTACCCTGTCTATCATTTAATGCAACCCCAATAATGATAGAAAAAACTATTAGCGGTAGAATTTTTCCTGAAGCAAGTGAATTAAACGGATTTTCAAATAAGCTCAATAAAAACTGCTTAAAGAATTCTAAGATTGTCATGGTGGGTGGTAAATTATTATTATCTGATTGCCAAGACTCGATAGTTAGCCCAACACCTGGCTGGACAATGTTCATAACAATAAGGGCTAAGGTAATTGCAATTGACATAGTTACCATAAAATATAAAAAAGTTGACTTCCATATTAAGCTTGAGTTTTTCCCTCCCCCTAAATTTGAAACGCCAACAACAATTGAGAAAAAAACAAGCGGTACTAGAATCATTTTAAGAGATTTGATAAATAACTTACCAACTAAATCCGTCACTTCTAATAATGATTGATTAAAAAATAGATCTGGAAAGAATTTAAGGAAAAGCCCAAGAAAGATTCCAGACAAAGCAGCCATTAAGATATATTTATTTGTACTATTCATTTATTCCGCCCTTTCAAAAACTGCCCCAAAAAAACAATCTGTATCATTATCTAAAGTATTTAATTTAAGGTATTTACTATCACCCAAAGATATTTTATACCTGGACATTATAGTGCTTTGAGGTACCACTCTAAAGTTAACATTATTCTTAATAAAATTCTCTACCTGATTTTCATTTTCATCCTCAAGGATACTGCATGTAGCATAAACTAAATACCCTCCTATCTTACATAGACTTGATGCAGCATTAAGAATTGCCTCTTGTTTAGAAATAAGTTCATTGAGTGTCTTTTCATTATGCTTCCACTTTAAATCAGGGTTTCTTCTCAAGGTACCTAGGCCAGTACAAGGAGAATCAACTAACACACGGTCAAATTTTCCCTTGAGTCTTTTAATTTTTATATCATTTTCATTATTTATTCTTTGCATAGTGATATTGGAAGCTCCAGATCTTTTTAATCTTTGTTTTAAATTTGCTAACCGTTTTTCAGATACATCAAAAGCATATATACGGCCTGTATTTTTCATCAAGGACGAAAGTGCAAGTGACTTTCCTCCAGCTCCAGCACAAAAATCAGCTACCATTTGACCTCTATCGGGAGATACTAGATAAGAAAGAATCTGGCTACCCTCATCTTGCACCTCAATATTTCCATTTAAAAATAAAGGGTGTCTTTGAATAGAAGTTCCTCTAGGTAATATAATGCCAATCTTGGATATAGCTGTTTCAGATATATCTTTACTTATGTCTGGAAAAGATAAGCGTAGCTCGCTTAAAACATCAATAAATGATTTTTTTCTCAGAGAGTTAACACGGATATTAAGATTAGCTGGAGAAAGCATATTACTAGCTAAATCGAATGTCTTCTTTTCACCTATTTCATCTACCAATTTTTTCCAGATCCAATCTGGTAAGCTAAGCCTCACCGGATGATTTGACTCATTAATTTTTATTGATTTAATATTTTTTAGAAATATTTCATCTTTATCAGTAATTAAATGTAAAACCTCTCTAATACTTTTTCTTAAAATTTTTATTAAATAAACCAAAATCATTTGGTAAGAATCGTTTGAACCTACCAACATTTCTAAATAAACTTTATTCCTAATAACTCCATAAAATAGTTCTGCAATATATCCTCGATCCTGACTACCAATATTTTTATTTTTTCTAAAAAATTCACTTAATTTACTATCAGCGGGCTTAAGATCTAAAAAATTTATATCTAAAATTTCAGCACAATTTTTTATACTAGCTTTATTCAAAATACTTCCTTTTGTAAAATATTAATTAAATTTAAGTTATTTAAAAATTTAAACTTGTTTCCAGTAATTTAAAATCTATTAAAAGGCCAAAATTAGTTTTAATTCTTGCCCTAAGAGGTATTCGATATGGACTCTTAGAAATCCAGAGATAATGGGTTGTATTTTTTTGGTCAATAATATTTCCTTGATATAAATCTGTATTTTTTAATATTGAAATATTTTCTACAAAGGTATCATCTACCTTTTTGTAATAAAAATTTTTAATCCTTTTCCCTTCAATAATTTCAAACAAATACTTATCTTGATAATCTTTATAATTGAACTGAAATAGTAGAGAGATTAAATCCTGAGGATTACTTTCAAAAGTTCTTATATATTTTTTATTTTTATATGTAATTTCAACATTCTTTTTTGATAAATTACTTTTTACTAATATATTTTTTTTTCTATTTCTTAAGTTCTTTAATTCAAATTTTTTTGTTTGAAAACCTTCTTTTTTTAACAATCCAGAAGAATAAATTTCTCTATCACCAAAAAGCTTAAGAATTCCTTTTGTTTTTAGAATACCTTTAAAATTATAATCTTTATTAGTTTGATTATATTTAACTTCTAATTCGCCAATATTTTTTTGGGAATGATATAAGCCAAACTTAATATAAAATTCATTTGGAAATTCTTTAGCTATTAATGTATGAGTTACCATACATAAAAATAAAATAATATTAAATAACTTCGACTTGTGCCTCACCATCTCGCCTATCATGTATGAATCCAAGTTTAAACACTTCTTCTCCACAATCTTGTAATATCTTTGTTGCTTTTTCCTCATCATCTTTTGAAAGAACAATAACCATTCCAATTCCGCAATTAAATGTACTAAATAAACCTACTTCATCTAAGTGGCTTTTGTCTTTAATCCATTTAAATAACGGTGGAATATTCCAACCTTGTCTATTTAATTTAATTTTCATATTATTTGGTAGGACACGAGGTATGTTTCCTGAAATACCACCTCCTGTAATATGAGCCATTGCATGAACCTCAAGTTCATCCAATAAACTCAAAATTGATTTAACATAAATTTTTGTTGGGGCCATCAAAATATCCTCTAAAGTTCTTCCATCAATTTTTTTTGTTAATTTCTCGCCAGAATCTATAATTATCTTTCTAATTAATGAATAACCGTTTGAATGGGCTCCAGAAGAAGATAGCCCAATAACTGCATCGCCGCTTTTAACACTCTGTCCACTTATAATTTTATTTTTTTCTACTGCCCCAACACAAAATCCTGCTAAATCGTATTCACCATTTGTATACATTCCTGGCATTTCTGCAGTTTCTCCCCCAACTAATGAGCAATTTGCCAATAAACAACCATCTGCAATTCCTTTAATTACCTTAGTTGATTTTTCAATATTTAGTTTACCGCATGCAAAATAGTCTAAAAAAAAGAGTGGCTCAGCTCCTTGGACTAGAATATCATTTACGCACATCGCCACTAAATCTTGCCCTATAGTTTCATGACGATCTAATTGAAAAGCAAGTTTAAGCTTTGTTCCTACTCCATCAGTACCTGATACAAGAACAGGTTTTTTAAATTTTTCAGGTATCTCGAATAATGAACCAAATCCCCCTAACCCGCCTAAAACCTCTTTTCTAGCTGTTGCTTTAGCAAATGGCTTTATATTGTTAACTAGATCTTCACCGGCATCAATATCAACTCCGGCATCTTTATATGATGTAATTTTTTGTTTCAAGTTCTTACCCTCTGAAATATTTTTTACTTTAAGTATAATAAGATTTTAACTGAATTTTCTATCAATAGATATTTCCAAAATTGCTTAACTTATGGACCAACTTTTACTAGATATACACAAGCCTGCTAAAAAAACTATCAAAAATTTTGTTATAGGTAATAATGCCGAATGTATAAATTCATTAAATAAATTTCTTGACCCTCTCAGCCCGATTTTTTTTATTTATTTATGGGGAGAAAAAGGTTGCGGCAAATCACATCTAGCTGAAGTGGTTAAAAGACAAAATATAACTGTTATTGATAACGTTCAAGACTCAAATAATAAAGAACAAGTAGAAATTTTTAATCTTTATAATCAATATAAGGAGGGACATAAAAAATTATTAGTTACAGGTACAAACTCACCTACAAACATGAAATTAAGAGATGATCTTTCTAGCAGACTTAGCTGGGGACTTGTTTATCAATTAAAGGGGCTTACTGATATTGAGAAAATGCTAGCCCTAGAGCATCATGCTAAAGAAAAAGGGATGTCTTTAGATTTAAAAATCATAAATTATTGTATGAAAAACCTTAAAAGAGATCTTCATTCTTTAATAGCAACATTAGATGCTTTAGATGAGTGGTCTTTAAAAACAAAAAAACCTATAACAATTCCATTACTTAAAAACTTAATAACAAATATTAATTACTAGTTCCTTATTAAATAATCAAATGCACCTAAAGCAGCTTTAGATCCTTCTCCCATAGCAATAATTATTTGTTTGTATGGAACTGTAGTAACGTCTCCAGCTGCAAACACTCCTGGTAAAGATGTTGCGCCGTGATTATTAATCTCAATTTCACCATATTTACTTAAATCCATAGACCCATTCACCCAATCAGTGTTCGGCACTAAGCCAATCTGAATGAATATTCCCTCAATATTTAATTGCTTCTCTTCTTTAGATGCTCTTTCTATAAATTTTATATGAGTAACTTTCTCTGAACCAAATATTTCATTAGTTTGAACATTTACCAAGACATCAATATTTTTAAGCGTTTTTAATCTATCTACTAATACTTTATCTGCTTTTAATTCAGGAGCAAACTCTAAGACAGTAACGTGACCAACTATGCCGGCTAAATCAATAGCTGCCTCTATTCCTGAGTTACCTCCCCCAACGACTGCAACACTTTTCCCTTTAAATAACGGTCCGTCACAATGAGGACAGTAAGCTACTCCCTTGCCTTTATATTCTTTTTCTCCTGGCACCCCCAGTTCTTTCCATCTTGCTCCTGTAGCAATAACAATTGATTTGCTTTCAAGCCTCCCTCCGCTCTCAAGCTCAATTGTGTAATTAGAGTTTTCATTCTTGGCTAAGTTTTTAGCTTTCTGTAGGTTAATAATATCTACTTCATATTCCTTAACATGCTCCTCAAGTGCAGCAACTAATTTTGGGCCTTCGGTTGCTTTAACGGATATAAAATTTTCAATACCAAGGGTATCCATAACCTGACCTCCAAATCGTTCTGCAACAATTCCTGTTCTAATACCTTTTCTTGCAGCATACACGGCAGCTGATGCTCCTGCAGGACCTCCACCAACTATAAGCATATCAAAAGGTTTCATAGCTGAAAGTTTTTCAGCTGCTTTATCTGAAGCTTTTGTATCAATTTTATTTATAATTTCTTCAAGATCCATTCGTCCCTGTCCAAACTCTTTACCATTTAAATGTATGGTTGGAACAGACATAATCTTTTTTGCATTTATTTCGTCTTGAAATAATGCGCCATCAATCATGCAGCTACTAATACCAGGATTCAATAGAGATAAAACATTAAGTGCCTGAACAACATCTGGGCAATTATGACAACTTAAAGAAATATATGTCTCAAAGAAAAATTCTCCCTCAATATTTTTTATTTGCTCAATTTGTTCTTTAGATATCTTAACGGGATACCCGCCAACTTGTAATAATGCCAATACTAGAGATGTAAATTCATGTCCCATAGGAATTCCTGCAAACCGAATACCAGTTGATTCATTGGGTTTATTTACTGCAAAGGACGGAGTTCTCTCATTACTATCATCATAAATATTTAATGATACCTTGTCTGACATCCCTGATAATTCTTTTAATAAATCTACCATTGAAGCCGATGCAGGATTGCTATCGATATAAGCACTTATACTCACTGGAGATTTAATTTTTGTTAGATACTGATTTAATTGGTCCTTAATTTTTGCATCTAGAGCCATTTTTTTCGCTTTTTTTATATTTAATAATAAATAAATTGGGTCAGGATTCTGACCCAATAAACTTTGCTAATTTTAATTAAATTTTACCAACCAAATCTAATGAAGGAGTTAGTGCTTCTTCTCCTGGCTTCCAAGAGGCTGGGCAAGCCTGATTTGGATTTGCAGCAACGTGCTGGGCCGCTTGTATCTTTCTTACAAGATCTGAAGCTGATCTACCAATCCCAAGGTCGTTTATTTCTGCTGTTTTTATAATTCCTTCAGGATTGATAATAAACGATCCTCTAAGAGCTAATCCTTCTTCCTCAATCATTACCTCAAAATTTCTTGTCATAGTTCCTGTTGGATCACCAATCATTGGAAACGTAATTTTCTTAATTGTTTCAGATGTATCATGCCAAGCTTTATGAGTAAAATGTGTATCTGTTGAAACCGTATAAACTTCAACGCCCATTTTTTGAAGTTCCGCGTAATGGTCGGCAACATCTCCTAGTTCAGTAGGGCAAACAAATGTAAAGTCAGCTGGGTAAAAAATTACTGCACTCCACTTTCCTTTTAGGTCTGCCTCAGTAACTTCAATTTCTTTTCCGTTATGAAATGCAGTTGCTTTAAAAGGCTTAACTTCAGTGTTAATTAATGTAGACATAAAATCTCCTTCGATTTAAAATTTATTTTTGTTAAAAAATTATAATTAGAGTTGTTTAACTTGTATAGTTTATTATTAATATCATCATGATAATAATTATTTATCATAAAATTTTGCATATAATGCCTTTTCTTTCTTTAATTGTTTAAGCCTAGCTTCAACTCTAGATTTTTCATAAAAATTACCATCATTGGCTTTAACAGCTAAATCCATTTGATTTATTGCTTCTTGTAAATTAAATTGATAATAAAAAGATTCGGCCATATTTTCATATTGTAGCAATTCTTTCCCCTGGCTAGCATATGCTTTTGAAATAAACTTATACAAATATGGATCTTTGAAAAATTTATTTTTATAATTTCCCAATAAACGAATAGCCTTAAAAGATTCGTTATCCTCGATATAAATTTCGGCTAATCCATAAATAAATGAACGATAACCAGGATATTTTTTTAGCCCTTCATCAAATATACTTTTTGCTTCCTGACCACGCCCAGTTTGCATAAGGTATGTTGCTTGTAATTGAATCAACATAGGGCTTGAGATTGAAAAATTTAACAATTCTTTTATCTGTACAAAAGCTTTATCGAACTCTTTATTTCTTATATAGGCATAAGCTAGAGCATAACGTTCTCCAGCCTCGTTAACATATGTTTTATTTTTAATATTTTTTTCTAATATACTAATAACTGTTTTTTTTCGCCCTATAAAAGCTCTTATTTTTCCTTTGATAAAATGAAAATTAGGATTTTCAATTATTTGCTTATAAGGAAAATTCATAAGGCGATCGTTAATATCATTTATCCTTGCACTTGTAATTGGATGTGTTCTAAGAAAAGAGGGAGCTGCGCCAATTGAAAACTGATTTCCTTTTTGTAGTGTTTTAAAAAAATCTGCAGATGCTCTAATATCAAAACCAGACTTGTGTAGAATTTCAATTCCAACTCTATCCGCCTCTTTCTCATGCTCTCTAGTAAAATCTAAATTTTGCTGAGCAGCATATGCATTTGCTCCTAGAAAAGCACCATTTCCAAGCCCAGGGCTTCCCCTGGATAATAAAATTGCTAATGCTGTAATAATAAGTCCCTCAGTAGTAATACGATCTTGTTGAGCTAAAAATCTTACAATATGTTTTTGAGTGATATGTGAAATTTCATGAGCCAAAACGCTGGCAAGTTCAGATTCAGAGTTTGCTGATAGAAAAAGTCCGGTATGCACACCTATAACATTGCCTAGCATTGCAAAAGCATTAATAGTGGAATCATTAACAATAAAAAAATTTATTTTTCGGCTTGGATCTGAGCTATTTTTTACAAGCTTTAGTCCAATTGACTGTAAATAGTCATTTATTTCAATATCTCTAACAATAGTTTGACTCTGATTAACCTGGTATAAGATTTGTCGTCCAATCAGCATCTCGTCATGTGAGCTAACAACGGTTGAACTATAATCTCCTAAATCAGGTAAATTATTAGCTCTGCAAATGTTAGATATAATAAATAATATTAATAAAAGCTTTTTCATATTTTGTATTATGGGTAATATATGTAAAAAATAGTATTTTATAATAAAATAAAAAATATGCTCACACATACAGATAATGATGGCAAGGCTCAAATGGTAGATATATCCGAAAAGATTGCTAGCAAAAGAACAGCTAAAGCTAAAGGTTTTATTCGAATGAACCAAAAAACATTATCTTTGTTAAATAAAGGTGAGCACAAAAAAGGGGATGTCCTTACGGTAGCAAAAATTGCTGGAATTCAGGCTGCTAAACAAACATGTAATTTGATACCATTATGCCATCAAATTGAACTTACTAAAGTCGACATTGAATTCTATATTGATAAAAATAATAGTGTCGTTGAATGTGCTGTAAGCGCAAGTTGTTTAGGAAAAACTGGCGTTGAAATGGAGGCACTTACCGCTACAGCAACCTCATTGTTAACAATTTATGATATGTGTAAAGCAGTGGATAAGGAAATGCGTATCTTTGATATTGAACTACATGAAAAACATGGAGGAAAATCAGGAACCTGGATAAAACCTAGCTAGTTAAAAAAGATTTTATTTTACTGATAATAGAGCTGACTTTAATTTCTGTGATTTCAAAATTTTTATCTTGATACCATTGTGCATTTTTACCCCAGGGTCTATATCTATTCGGTTGACCTTTGCCAAATAAGGTATAAGTTTTAACGCCAACTGAACTAGCAATATGTCCTAACCCAGAATCATTGCCAATAAATAAAACAGATCTCTGGATAAGTGCTGCTGTTTCTAAAATATTATATTGGCCCATACAATTAATTACTTTGCCTTGATACTTTTCAATAAATTCCTTTGCATATTTAGAATCATCTTTATTGCCAACTAAAATAACTATGTCAAAAAAATCAAGGAGTTTATTAGACAAATCAGCATAATGAACAGCAGGCCAATTCTTTTCTTCGTACCTTGAACCCAATCCAAGAGATAATATTTTATTTTTTTTAGTAGACTTTATCTTTTCATTGGCTGTCCTTATTTCTTTCTCTGTAATCCATATTTTAGAGTTCGGAACTTTGCCTGCAACTAATTCTCTCAAGCAAGAGTAATGCTTTTCTGCACTGTGTAAATTCATTGTTTTATTGTTAGGTAATTTATGAATCTTTTTTTTAGATTTTATAAAATAAAGCAACCCATCTGATCTTAAGTCAATTGCTAAATCATAATTTGTGAGCCTTATTTTTTTTAATAAAGCTACTAAACCAAAAAACCCATCAGTTTTATTTTTAATATATAAATTTTCAAGATATGGGCAATATTTTAAAACAGCTATTGACTTTTTATCTCCAACTATGTCAACTTTCGCATTTGGGTACTTAGAGTGAATCGCTTCAAGTGCAGGAGTGGTTAAAATAACATCCCCCAAATTTGAAAGAGTAATAAATAAAATTTTTTTTACTTCAATCTCATTATTATTTTTTAAGTCTATGTTTTTAGGCACAATAAATTTGCTATCGAAATAAAATAATATTCTCTCACAATATAAATTATATTAGTGAAACAAATAATTTATATATAATGACAACAATGAAAAATTTTAAGACAAATTCAATTTTAGATTCATTCAGTAAGTATATTGTTATTTTCTTACCGATTCTCTTAATTTTTTCCCGAAGTGTTGCCGATGCAACTATTGTAATAATAGCTTTACTTTTTTTATATAAATCATTTATTAATAAAAATTGGGTTTGGGTAAAAGAGAGTTGGTTTATATTTGCTTTAATTTTTTGGGGATATTTACTCCTCATAAATACTCCCTTAAGTGCAAATCCTGAAAAGACACTATTTTATTCAATTGCTTTTATTAGATGGCCTATTTTTGCTCTTGCTTTAGCTTACTGGATTTTAAATACACAGGAGCAACAAAAGAAATTCTTTAATATCTTTGCAATAGTGTTTGGCTTTATTGTTTTTGATTGTTGGTGGCAATATTTTAATTACACTGATATCTTTGGATACCCAAAGCTATTCGATGGGATGAGACTGACTGGGCCTTTTAGAGATAACCCTATTCCTGGAATTTGGCTTTCAAGACTGACATTTCTTTTTTTGTTAATCGCCACCCTCTTCAATCCAATTAAAAAATATTCATTTAGTTTTATCTCATATTTTTTAATATTATTTATTGGGGCATTTACTGTATTTATTACTGGGGAAAGAATGGCATTTATACTTACTCTATGTGCTTTATTTTTAGTTTTATTTGCCCTGTTTGTAGAAAAGAAATCAATGAGAATGAACTTGATTTATTTCCTTTTTATATTAACTATATCCATAATAATTTTTGGATATAATAATCCTGAAATTACAAATAGAACAGTTATATCAACAATTGATCAATTTTCAAAAATTGAAAATATGTTTACATTATCAGATCATCATAATGTTATGCCCGATGTAGGGGCCCTTGCATATACTTATGGTTTAGTATTTCAAAGTGCAGTAAAGGTATGGTTAGAGTCCCCAATTTTAGGGGTTGGGCTCCATACATATAGAGAAGTATGCAGTGATTTTGGTTTGATGGGGACTGGCCCAGGTGTATGTTGGCACCCACATAATATATCACTCGAACTTCTTTCAGAAACAGGAATAATTGGTTTTACTTTGTTCTATGCAATGATAATATCAATCTTCGTATCAATATTTAAATCATTTAGAGAAAATGGTTCATTCTTCATACTTAGTATACTATCGGCCCTATTATTTTTATGTTTTTTTCCCTTATCGACTGGTATAAGTATATTTAATAATGGCTTTGCTGCCATAATCTGGTTAATCGTAGGCTGGTTAACTATTTATCAAAAACATAATTAATTCAAATTTAATTGAATTAAAATTTTTTTCATTACTTCTTTTACTGTAATTTGAGATAAATTATCCGATTCAATTGCAGTAAATGGTGGTCTCGATAATCCAGACTGTAATGCAGTTGTGGGCCCAAATAAGGCTATGCCTCTTTTTCCTAAACACGATGCGATATGACTTGGGCCAGTATCATTTCCTATGACGATTGAAGCTCTATTTATTACACTGACTAAATCACGCCATGATAAATTTTTTAAATTTTTTCCTTTCAACTTACCTTCAATTGATGTTTCATCTGGGCCTAAAATATTAACAACGTCAAATCCTCTTTTTATTAATTCCTTTGATAAATCAGGAAAATAAGGCCATCTTTTATCTTTATGGTTAGCGGAAGAGCCTGGAATGAGTAAAATAAACTTAGATTTAATATTATT
>TARA_B110000037_G_scaffold65547_1_pt1 | contig 37244 bp, 52 predicted proteins | sample TARA_B110000037 | Tara Oceans TARA_B110000037 (sample SAMEA4397196) | marine metagenome | biome: Polar Biome; feature: [MIX] marine epipelagic wind mixed layer (ENVO:01000061); material: water (ENVO:00002006), including particulate matter (ENVO:01000060) such as... | depth 10-100 m | reverse complement strand
TTTAAATCCAGCATCAACATCATCTTTCATTCTTTTCATTTCTTTATCTCTCATTTGTTTTTCAATCATTTTAGCAGCTGTATCAGCAACTATATTTTTGATACTATTCATATCTGTAATGAATATAGAATGGAGTTCTTGAAAAGATTTAGTGCTATGAGTGTTTTCTAACGCTATCTCTAATTGTGTTTTAACGGGGATACTAGAAGCTTCTGTAGCTTGATCTAGCATTATTTACCGCTTTTTACTTTTTCAGGAGAAAGAAAAATAATAGTTTCTCCATTAGGATCTGGATTAATTAAGATTTCAGCATTTACAGACTCTAATGTAGTACTGTTATGTTGCATTACTCCTTTCATTGATCCAATCTTATCTACTTGTCCTACGATTTCTTGTTTTAACTGGCCCCATGTGGTAGCTTCAGTTTCAATTTCAAATTCGTTATTATTCTGTGTGTTAAAAATTACAATTGTGTTCATCTTTAAATAAATTTATAAAATAAATATATAGACTCCAGCTTTCGCTTTGTCTACTTCATAACCAAGAAATGAAGGAGTAATATGACTCATATCGTCATCATCTACCCAATCATATTCTTGCATCATGTCAAAAACTATCTGTGAAATGTTAATGTAATCAAACTTACGCTTACTATCTCTTACAAAATAAAGACCTATGTTCAAGGGAAATTCCTTCCCTTCTATTTCCTTAAGGAATGTGTCTTTTTGTTTAATATAGTAATCACGCGTATTAGCTTTGTAAGTCATCACTGTCTTACTATTAATTAACATTCTACCTGTCCATCTCTTACTATTCTTAGAAGAGGCAGTATTAAAAGGGATACAAATCCCCGTACTTAGATCTAAAACTTTCATGTATCATATTATTTGTTAACTCTCTTCCGTAAAGTTTGCAATAATCTGTTATGTCTTTACAATCTTCAGCATCTTTTGGTACCAGATAGTCTAATTGATAATGATCTGAATGTACTTTTGCAAAGTTTAATCCAGCTTCATCCCAATCATAGAATATCACTAATCTTTTATATCTTTTCTTGAGAATATCTACTAAGTGTTCAGCCATCACTACTCCTTCGGCATTAGGAGCTACAGATGGTAATTTTAAATTCTCAGCTAAATACATTGCTTCCTTATTAGAAGAAGTAATGATTAATATTTCTCCTTTTTCAGGAATAATTTCATATCCGTGAATAGAGTTCATATTACAGTTGCCATACCATTTTTCAAACGAAGAATCCTTTGTTGCTAAAGGTTGATAGATTTTCATACGAGACCCAACATGAATCACGTATGCTATTTCCATGCACTTATACCTTGTATTTTCAATCCAATAATAGTCAATGGGTGCTACCTTAAAGTATTCACATGTTGTTCTAGAAATTCCATATTGATCCCAAAATCTGGTATCCTTCCAGTTCCAATTTCTATAACGTACTCGTATATCATACTTTCTAGGTCTAACAATCTCTGTATAAGTCAAGTTACTAGGAGCTAACATTTCTTTTGTAAAAGCTTTAAAAACTACTGTGTTACTTAACTTTAAACCAAAGTCAGTATCAATAACTCTAAGAGCTTCATTAAAAGTGTAACTAAACTTATCCATGACAAATTGGAAACAATCTCCATGTCGTCCTGTTTTAAAATCCTTAAACCTAAGACCATTTGTAGATTGAAATACGCCAAAAGAGGCATTAGCATCATCCTCTCTCAAAGGAGAAGAGAATGTGCCATTGACTCTAAAATTGCTTCCAGCATAATAATGAAATATATCATACTCAGTAATTCTTTTTAGAATAGATTCTCTATCTAAAGAATCTTCTGTATTTCTTATTTCTATCATAAAAGAAAGGGCTTTATTTTTGTTGTTTTAAAAGGGGCAAATAATAATATTCGCCCCTTATTGCTTTAAAACATTGAACCGCCTGCAGGAACTGCTGCAACTGCTGGACTTGGCATAGGCACTGAACCATCCCATTCTCCAAATGTCAATGTAGGATTGTACTCAGCTTTGAACTGTTTGTACTCATCTTTCAATGAATTTGCAAAATATGAATCTTTCTTAGGCTTAATTCTACCAAAATGGTGAGTATACACTTCTTGATATTTGTCATCTCTAACGCCTAGTAAACATCTTACTTCATTTTCAGGCACTGCTGCATGAGCTGCATTTAAAGATGTCACATCATTGTTAAATGTATTAGCATCAACTTTACAGTTAGCACCATTACGAACATTAAACAAAGCTCTGATGAATCCAGTTAAATTTTCCTCACCGTAGTAAGCTTCTCTAACACCTTCATTCTTGAACCAGTCATAATTTTCTCCTTCTCCGCCTTTACCAGGATTAACTTCTCCCCAAGCAAATTTACCTTCATTGTTTACCCACTGATGTTTAGTACCGATCTTATTTGTTCTAAGTTCGTTTCTTACTAAAAATTCAGCCTTAGTTGTAATATTGTTCTCGGTATTTTTTAACCAGAACACAACTTTATTATGAGGAGTTTCTCCAATCATAATGTTAGTGTAATTTTGCTCTTGCTTAATAAAATCAAGACCTAATTCATGTAACTGAACCATAGTAGGATTTACAGCAATAACTTTCATGGGTGCGATACCCGAATATAATTTTATTCCGCCATCTACGACAGCCTCATTTGAACTATTAGTTTCAATCATTCTAATAAATATTTTAAATTGTTATTTTAGCTAACTAAGTCAGCTACTTCTTGCATACTAGGACCATTAGCGGTTATAGTTGCTTCTTCTTCTAGAATTTCTTCTTCTTTAACTTCATTATTAGTATTATGACTAGTAAGTTTAGACATTTCTTCGTCCATATCTCTTACTAATACTACTCTAACAGCATTATCAGGAACTTTGACTAAGCCTAGTTCTTGATATATCTTTCTCATTTCATTACTAGAAATGCCAAATGCTTTTGCCATATCTGTCATATTCATACCTTTTCCTTTAAGGATAAGTACGTGAGACTCTTTTACTGCAACTTCTACAATTGTGTTACTCATGTGTTTTTGTTTTTTTAATCAACATAAATTCTATCCCAATGGACAGACTTAATTTTAGCACCTTCTGATACAGCAAGAATTATTTCTTCGCCTCTCAAATGCTCGCATCTAGCTCCGACAGCAGCATTTTTTTCATCAGACTTAAAGTTTAACATCGTATTTTCTTTATCTCTATACAAAAATCCAATAGCATCGCATTTAGAAGCTAATATACTTTTAATCTTACCTGTAAGATCAATGTCATTAGCTGATATTTCTTTGCCATCTTTTGTTTCAATTAATTTCTCTCTTAAATGTCCAACGTAAATCACTTTAGGAAATACTTTCTCTATACCAGAACAAATTTTAAAGAACGCAAGTCTTAGCCAATAATAACCAGCACCATTAGGTAGCTCTGTTACTAGTTTGCCTTCATTGTGTTTATCAAAGTTTTTTCCAATAGGAGTTGCTTGATACATTGCTTTTGCATATACGAGAGCATGCTCTTCTAATGCAGTCACTGTATCAATAGCGCAGTAATCATAATCAGCGTTTTCGCTTTTAACTTTTTGTAATACTTGGTTTAAGACTGGTAACGGATTATCTAATCCTTGTTCAGCAGCAATGCCAACAAGATCTACTTTTAAAGCATCAATTAAATCTGTACCTTGCTCAAAATCAAGTATCAAACATTTGTCCAAATAGGACAATAAAGTGGTTTTACCCGCCTTTGGAGGTGCATATATCAAAAGACTCTTAGGACTTTTTCTAATAGCAGCTACCTTTTCTGTAGGTAATATAAAATCTGACATATTATTAATTATAATGGGTTATTAACGTGACCATTCTGAAATTTTATCCTCAATATTAGTAGCATATGCATACCAATCAAACGGTGAAAAAGTAGGAGGCATATCCTCTTCGCTTTCATGTTCTAGTACGCTCATCCTATCTCCTCTTGGAAGTTCTCTCATCATGCCATTCTCTCCTATAAAGTTATATCCAATACTAAAATCGTCTATACCATAAGAGTTCTTGATTATCTTTAATCCTCTAAATCTATTATATCCCTTATTCGTTACAAATCTGCCAATTTCATACCCTGCATAGGTATCTACTCCTAATTTATATGGATTAATTAATCCAATAACTATATCTGCATTTTCATATGGATCAGCACTACCTTTAAAATCTTTTGGTTGAATATCTAACTCTGTTTTCTGGCCTCTGTAAGTATCCTCAATCGATCTATTCAATTGAGAAACATCTATAGGTACCATATCATAAAAGTCTCTACATTCATCAGCCATATAGGATGAATGCTTATCCAAGATCTGCTTATCACCATAGTGACCAGTTTCTCCTCTTTCTTTACCAATATGATCAGTAACATGAAATATTATTTCATTAGGATCATCATAAACAAAACGTCTTTTATGTTCGTTTTCTCTAATCACTTTTCCTTTACCGCCTGAACGTACACCTGGAGAAGTTTCCTTCCCTTCCATGTAGTCTCTTACATATTTGTAAACACCTGTAGGGTTAGTTGCTCCTGGTACAAGGTCGACATATTCAAATAGCTCGTCAAAATACTTGTCATAAGACTCCATCAATGCAATCAATTTAGGACTTAATTCATAAAGTTTATTACTCCATTGAAATATAGTCGGTACATCAATTAATATCTTGTGATCCTTATATAACTTGTATGATAACCATTTTGCTCTTTTATATTTTTCGCCTCTTTCCATAGATCTGTATATCCATCTTGGTTTTACATCAACTTTGTCTCTATTTTCTAACCACCAGTCAAATAAATCAATTACAAACACACTATCAACGATAGCAGTTTTACCACTACCAGGCATTCCTCCAAACAGAATATACATTCCTTTAGTGATACATATGTAGTTGTTTAATTTAGGTTGACCTAAAGGTAAATAAATAGGATTAGGAGCTTTGATAGTCTCCATAAGATCTGAGTGCTTCATTATAACAATAATGTGTTACTAATCTTTCCAACAGTTTTTCCTCCAGCTTTAACTTCTTCGCAAAAAGAAGCTAATCTTGACTCTTTGATTTTATCTATATCTGTCTTAGATATAAGATAATCTGCTCTTTGAGCATATCTAGGGTCTTCTATACTATCGACATACATTTTAGCAGCTGCTAATATGGTGTCTTTATCGTATTCAGGATAAACAACGAGAAATCTTCCCATTTTTAACGTGCATGCAATACGGTCTCCCATACTACCTGCCTTAATTCCTTTAAATATTGCTCTGTAATCTTCTATCCAGGACGATACACTAATATTTTTATCTTCAATTTTATCTTCAATTATTTCTTTACCTTTTGGCCTAATTGAGTCTACTTCTAATTCAGGATCATACTTAATAAACCTTTTACTGATTAAGTTATTTCTACTTATCAAAGTCCACGGTATCATCATTGTTGGTTTCTTATTGTATAAACAATAAAGATTCCAATACTGATCAGGAGTAATCCCATATTTATCTAGTATCTTTTTTATAATTAAAAGTTTCATAAAATGAGATTAAAAATGAATAAAAAAGGGGAACATTCTAAAACATTCCCCTTTATCAATAAAGATTTTTTAACGCTTATATTGCGTGAAATATCTCTTCTTCTTTTAGTGCAATTAAATCAGTTTTAGCGTCAACTAAATTGATTTTCGCAGAAAGAACATTTCTACTGCTGTAAGGCTCAGCATAACGAGCTTTTTCAACATTACTTTCAGCAGAAGCTACATTTCCTTCAAGATCTAAAAGATCTCTTTGTAATTGAAGCTTAGCTTGTTTAGCTGTCATTTCTTGTGCAGCTTTATTCTTTGACTTGTCATCTCTTGAGATAACACTCAAGTACGTTTTTGTTGTATTTGCCATCTTTGCAAAAATTTAAAAATTAATAATAAAATTATAACCATTGTAAATATACAACAATTATTTTAGTTTTCCGATAATATCTTTAGTTTCAGCTTTTTAGAGTGATGTAATCATCTCATTAAAACTAGGAAGCTTCCTGTCTTTTCTTCTATCCATACGTTTAAAAGTATCTCTTGAGTTAGGTATAGAATAACTATCTCTATCTAATTCATCTAATCCTTTTTTCACGTTATTGATAATAGGCTTTTTAGTAGGAGCAATAATTTTAATTCTATCTGATTTTTGAAAATCGTCAAAATCAACATCAATATCAAAATCAATGTCAAAATCACTGCTTATACTTCTCTCTTCTCTACTGGCCATTCCAGCCATTAAAATTTCATCTGTGTCCATTTTTATAAAATGTTTGCAATATACCAATGTCCTATCAATAAACAACTCGTAAAAGTGATTAGTAATATTGACATAGGTGCATTGTTATGCGATATTAACTCAATAAAATGATTTTTCATATCCATAATTTTTGTACAATAATCGAGCTTCTTCTAAACAAATAGATAAACAATCTTCTGATGAGATAGCTTTTTCTTTTTTTTGTTTAGCTTTAGCACGTGTTAACTTTCTTTTTTTTAGCTCTTTAACTTTAGTAATCATGACTCATCTTTTATACTTATATGGCTTCACCTTATATGATTCTGTCTCATATGACTTTATGTTCATGTCCAATACTGGATTTGAAAATACTTCTACACCTATTACAGTTGATGGTAAATGACCATTATTTTGAATTACTGGTCTTCCATAAGCTACTGGAATAGGATCATTAAATCTAAAAATAGGCACATCATTATACGCTTCTTTAACGTTATGCTCACTATCTATAAATTCATTAGAATTTGAAGACTTTTCAATTCCATCTAAAGCACGATTTAATATTGCATCAGTTCCCCAATAGGAATCATTAGACTGTTTCATCGTGTACTTGTCAGTAGGCCCCCAATAAGAACCATTAGTTTGAGCTTGTAAACTATATGATGTTCCTAAAAACAAAATACAGAGTAAATAAAACATTTGTTTCATAATATTTAAATTTTAGTAATTTGATTGCTCATTTTACTGTTTTTTAATACCCTCTTGTATTCATATAGAATCACATTATTTGAATCTATTTCAGCAAGAGCCTTACTTAACCATTCTTCCTCAATGGTATTTTTAGAACATAGTATTGTAACTTCACTCATATGACCTATTCTAAATCTTATGATTCTTCCAATTCTTTGAATCATAGATAAAGGATTTGAGTTAAAAGCTACAATTAAGCATCCATCAAGGTTAGGAATGTCTTCACCTTCATTTAATGCTTGTACGCACGAAAGTTTATTTATCTTCTCATTGACAAATAACTTGTAATCTGCATCAGTTGTTTTACTATGATATGTATGCTTACACAGACTCTCAGCTTGTTTAATGCTTCCACTGAATATTAAGTACCTCTTATCCTTTTTAAAGGTCTTAAGGACTGCCTTAGCGGCAAGTAATTTAGTAGGAGCATTATGTAAGAATCGCATTCTAGATAGTGACGCCATTTTAGTAGATTGTCCATTGTCAAGAAGCCTAGCAATAGATCGGCTTTGCCAACTATACTGTGCTATCTCTGTTTGAAAAAATCTTTTTTGAGCGTTACCTGCTTTAATGTTCTTTGTGTGAGCATCTAACTCATAGTATACAATATTTAAATTAAAAGGAGATACAACACCGTCATCTAGAGCTTTCTTTAGAGGATAGCTATAAATTGTAGGACAATATTGTTTGAGAATTTGTAGTTTAGTTAAGTCTCTTGGCTCTGTGGCTGTTAAAGCCATAACTCTATCTACCTGATTTTTATTAAAAAACTCGGCATTAAGTTCTGTTATATGATGAGCTTCATCTAGGATAACTAAATCAAAATGTTCTCCTTCTATTTTATTAATGCTTTTATAACAAGACATACTGACGTGCGGCAGTAGCTTCTCTTTACCCCATTTACTAAACTCTTCAGGCCAACGTTTGTCGCGTAGCTTAGTAGTAGGAATAGAAATAAGAGCTTTGAACTCTTTTTTTTTACAAAATACGTTTTTAACATGCTCGCATGCATCAACTCCAAGTTTTGTTTTACCAGCCCCTGTTGCTGCTGAAATTAAGCCTTTATATTCATTAGATACCCATGTTCTTTGCATATCTTCTTGTACTTCTTGTTTTTTTAAATGTAATTCCACAATATTAGAATAATTCCAGTTGCCTGGGTTCCATGATGTCAATTATTTTTTGAGCAGAAGTAATATAGTACTGATAATTTACCTTGTAATCAGAAATATTCTGATCGATATAGTCATTTAACAATTCAACATTGTAACCGGCACATAGATCGTGTAAGGAATCTTTTTCCTTGTGTTTTTTATAAAACTTTGACTGTGTCTTAGATACATAATATCTATTTGTTTTTTGACTAGGTGTTATCACTAATTCCAATTTATCTTTGCTTAAACAATGTGTCTCAGCTTGAAATTGTTTCCCGATCTTTTGGGCCATGCAAAAATCATAAATATCTTCATGATTTTCAATGGTTTCTTTAATTGGAACTTTATTTACGAAATACTCATATAAAGCAATTGATATTATAGGTTTATCATAGGCACAACTGTAGTTAGGACGTAAAAACGTCTTTACAGTGTTTGTGTCCCTAAGAAATACACCTTTTTCTTTGATGTCGCCATCTTTATCTAGTATTGAATAATTATTTACATCTCTGATGATGCATTTTTCATATTCAGCATAGGATATACCTATACCTACATAGTCTTGAAATTCCTTACAAATGGAATAAAACAAATTTTCTTTACCTTTTGGTACTTTTGCTGTAGCACCATCAGTATTAGCATAAAAAATAGTTATACCAACTTCTTCTAATTGCTCTATCAACATCAATAAATATAATTGACCATTTAAAGTAACAGAATAGCTTGCTTTAGTATCTTTTATCCAACCATAATCAAAATTTAACTTGCCGTAGCATGCATTAATTACAATCTTAAGAGCATTAGCTACAGTTTTTTCGCCATTTGCTTTTGCTGCTAGTCTTTGTGTTATAATTCTATCAAACAACACAAGAAACTTTTTAGATAAATGCTCAGGGTAAATGTCTAAGGTAGTCATCAATCTAGGATAATAAGAATCAAAGTCAAAATCTTTTAAAGAATATTCATCTGTTGCTTCTACTACCATAGGTTTATTATTACTATGAAGTCCTCCTAACAATATATCATACTTACTTTCATTTAGTATGACTGAAAACTTTACCTTATCTCCAGTATACCATGTGGTATCTTTAATTTTAGATAAAAGATCCTGTAACTGCGGACTTTTAAACTTAACCTTGTCAGATATGCAGTCTTTCAAATGAATAATAGAACGTTCAGTCTTTATTCCTTTAAATTCAGCATATTTCTGCCTAGTTTCTTGTTCCCACAGCTTAATCATGAGAGTATCTCCCAATCCTGACCTACTTTTACTTAATACCTGGACATTATATAATGCTCCAATATCAAATCTGATTTTAATCTCTTGAGATACTATTATGCATAATTTCTTTGTAGCCTTAACGTCATTTAAATTGTAATCTAATATACCCTCAACTTCTTCTCTTTGAACTTGTTCATCAAAAGGTTTAGGCAAATCTTGGATTCTATGCCATCTCATTGCTATACACGCTTGCTTTAAACTTACAAAGTTCTTGTCAAATGCCATTAAAGTCATCAAGTCAATAGGTATATAGTTTTTAGTATACATTAACTTCTTTAACTTGCTATTGTTCCAAATACTATTATTTCCACGTTGACAATCAATGATTTCTTTACTCAGCATAAATAACTTATCTGTAATCTCATCGGAAGACAATCTAGATAATCTTTTTACATTTGTTACCAGATAATTAGTAATAATATCATCGTATTTGCTATTATTAAATCCTACCATGAATTTACATTCGCTACTCATAATAAAGTTAACAAATTCTTTAATATCGTTAACTTCTCTACAAATCATAAATACTTTTACTTCATCAGACTCTCTATCTTCTAGAGTACAACTGAATAGGTTAGGAAAGCACTCATGATCGAACACCCATGCTTTTTCTTTACTCATTTTACTAAGTTATTTAAGTTTTATTGATAAATCTTTTTATTTATTCATTTTTAATTTAGCTATTGTATTTTTATTAATAACTTGATCTATTCTTAAATTATTTCTATCTTTCATTAATGATTGTATTTCTAATTCTTTTTTTATTATGATAGAAGTAATTTCACGAGTATCTTCTTCAATAGCTTGATCTAAAGTCTCTAGATCATCAATAGTACTAGTCAAAATTGCTGTTTTAGATAAAGACATTAAAGCATATACTTTTTCTTTAACAGATTTACTGTTTTTTTTAAAAAATTTAAACATTATGATTTAATTATATAATTATTTTTATTAATAAATTCAGGGTTTTTTGTACGCATTTTCTTTTTGTACTCCTGTTTTAATTCTTTTAATATTAATTGAACTTATGAGTTTGTGGTAGAATACTTACTACAATACCATCCATTAAACTTATTAAAGTTAGTAGATATGTGCATATAAGCCATTCTCTGAGATATAGTCTCATCTCCTATAATCTCTTTACAATAAGATGACATTATATCTTCCATTTGTATAATAGTATGCTTTCGTTTTTTTAAGAAGTGACGTACGCCTTTTTGAGCTATTTTAGTCGCTTTTGTATTAGATAGACCTTTTTGCATCTGCTTATATTATTAGATTAGACAAATATAGGAAAGGAGAGACCGAAGTCCCTCCCCTTATGAGTTAAAATTCATATTAGTATGCGAATTTCCACACACCAATGGATATAGCAGTAAATGCACTCGTCACTATAACCTACAACTTTATTAGCTGCTTGCTTATATGAATTATAATCCAGTGACTACAACGAAAGACTTCCTAAACCTTCCTTTTTATTCTAACGAGGATAAGCCCCCGATCCTAAATTACTTTAGGATGTTATCTTTACAAATTACAAATTATAAAATGCAGCAAAATTCTTAATCTCTAGTTCGCACTTAGCGTGATCAGAATAATGACCTATTCTTCCTAAATCAAAGTAATGCTTATTCCACGAATACAAGTTGTATAAGTGTTTTCTAGCTTCCCATGGAGTTAGGTTCATTCTGTTTTTTGCTCTGTAAGCTATAGTTTCACTGTTTGAATTATTCATAGCTTTCTCAAGGTTAAAACCTTGTTTTTTTTGTTTACTGTTATTCAATTAAAAGTAATTTAAATATATTAAAATTGTTCCAGATCCGTTTACAGCAAATAATATATAACAAATTATTCTGTTAATATTTTTAACTGAAGGTATACCTCTTGTGTGATTGTGAAACATCTCAATCGACAATATACCTGTTAGAATTGTTAAGGCTATCAATAGCCCTAGACTTAAACCTATCATTATTTTCTTGTTTGAATTTTTTAATTTCTACGGCAAACTCAATTATGTACCATCTTATACTTAAAATAAGTATGACTACAAAAAGCGTCTTAATAAAAAGACTAACTCTTCGCAGATTTAAATTGCTGGACACAATATATTAAAACATTTTACTGCTTGATTTTTCTTTGCGTCATCTATTGACATTAAACCAGTTATTACTAGAGTCATACGCTTTTCTAACGTTTTGCTCTTATTTTTCATAAAGCTTTCTACTCTATCAATATAATCAGTTACATCAAGCCCTAAAGCTTCAGCTGCTGATATATCTATCATATCCCAAGAATTTGAATCTTGCATTTCATTTGTAATATTGCTCATAATTTATTAATTTTTATATATTAAACATTTAACTTCTTTAATTAATTAAATTAAATTGATAGGGCTCACACCTACATTTCCGCATATAAGCGACACTTTTATTAAGGTGATCAAACCTCTCAACTACAAAATTTACTATTCTAACATGCAATGATTAACAATTTACCTAAGTAAATTTAGAATAATTTATTAATAAGTTTAAGTTACAATTTAATAAATATAAATAATACAATGGTCTGACTCAAGGCTCCTACCAGACAGTACGCTCAGTTGTTTAGTTACCTTATGATAACTTTATATAGCATTATATTATTTAATAATGTGGTGTATAGTCTTTCTTTATTCCAATGAATACTTCGTCAAGATGGGTGGTACACTATACATATCATACCAACAAGTTTTACCACACTACTCATATTATTTTTTACACCTTTACGGGTATAGATACCTCAGTCCATCCAGCAATGTAAATGTTGTCACCATCTTTATTTATTCCATTGCAATACATTCCATCAAGGTTGTGTATTGTAATTTCATCACCTTTATTTATTGGTATTGATGAGGGTGGTGTTTTTACATTTTCATCCGTTACTATTACCTTTGTACCGTACTTTACGTTATGCGCTTCCATTTAATTAATTTTTCGTTCCTTCCAAATAATCCTTCTCTTGTTCCTCCTGTGTAAATTAGTTTATTATCGTTAACTAAATTAGTTATTGAACGTCTTACACTTGTAATAGGAACAGAATTTTTAAACACTAATTTAAGAAGCTGAGAAGCTCCATATTCTACTAAGGGTTGCAAACTTAAAAATTTCATAATCATTTCGCTTTGAGTTTTAGCTTTATTTTTGAAAATTTCTAATTGAACTCCTGATTCTCCTGTGGTATTGTAATATTCTTTCATATCTATTTGTTTTTATATGTTTTAATAAATTCTACTACTACTCTGTATAATGATTCAATGTTTGTTTCAAGCAATGCGTCATTAAGTTTAAAACTTAAATCATCAGAAACTTCTTCTTGCTTTTCAAAGCATTTCTCTACTACGGGCATCAGCCAATCCCAAGATGTGTGGTATTGTAGATGTTCTAATAAATATCCCTCTACCATTGGACAGATGTAGTCTTTCCTATCAATCTTTATTCGAGCAATAGTTGACTGAACCCCTACTAAAAATTGTTCAAGGGATATAATATCCAACCCCATAAATTCTGCTATTAGTTTGTTGTCTTTCATAATTTATTATTTTTATTAATATAAATAGTAAGGCTTCAGTTTTATTGGCAGCTTCATAAGCACTTCTCTGTTTTACTCCTCAAACTCCGCTTTCGCTTCTTCTCCTTACATTTAATTTAGTTTATAGCTAAATTAAAATAAGTTCTATTCAAAAACTTTTTTATTCTATCCGTTATAACTTCACCTTCTCTTGTGAAAGTAATAGTTTCTGTTTTCCAATTTATATCTATAATTTCACTATATGTAGGAGGACTTAATTCCTTTCCTAATATAGATTCAACTATAAAATCTCTATCTGTTCTAGTTATTTTATCGACATCATATAAATTATTTATTTTATTTGAGCCAAAGATTACACTTGCGTGGTCTCTTTTTATATACTTACCGATAGCTATTGTAGTTGAAGTTGTATACGTCCTACACATATTACAAAACATATGTCTAGCTGTTACTAATTCCTGATGTCTATTGTTTGTCAGTACATCTTTTTTTTCTAAGTCGTAATACTTACAAATCACATTCATTATGTCATCAAAGTTCAACTTTTTATCATTTATTTTATCCATGATTTATTTTTATTTGTAATTATTAATTAAAAAATCCCTCATCACCATCATCAAGGGAAGTCGCCATTTACATGGAACCACAAAGGGCTGACGACTATTCATAATTAATATTTGATAACAATAATGTTTACAGTAAATATGTAAGTGTAAACATTTGTAATTAATTATTTTTTGTTTTTTCTTTCAATTGCTGTTTTTACTTCTAGATAAATCATCCATAAACATAAGCTTGTTGCAATTGTTTTGATTAATGTTATTGCTGTCATTTGTTAGATTTAAATAAAAACAAGGTCTCATCATAAGACAAGACCTTGCTTTAAATCAATTATTTAATTGAAATTAATCATTGATTTCATCAGTAGCAACTGATAACTCTTCTTCAACAAGTGAAGCATTTTCAGCAGTATCATGTTGAATCAACGTATGAGCAGCATCACCAAATACAATAACGGTGTTACTCCAAATTGGAGATCCGTTTTTCATTAGTAATTCACCATCTTTACCAGCTCTTTTAGCAGTTTTTTCTACATCGCTAGCTTGATACTCATCTGGAGTTTGAGTTTCAGTAATTTCAATTTTCAAATATTCTCCTGTCGTTAATTTAGGACTAAAAATATTTAACATTGTAGGATTACTTGCATCAACTGATAAATCAGAATCTGCAGGCAATACATATCCAGTAGCATTTTCAAAATCTACTCTTTCAACTGGTTGCCAAGCTTTACGGACTCCAGTACTAAATCTTGAATCACTTGAATTAAACAAACTAGCAGTGCTTTTGTTTGAACTAATTCCTTTTATTTTCTCAGCTACGCATATGTATAACTTTCCACCTGATAGTTTTCTTACTGATTCAAGTGTTACTTCTCCTGGCATCAATGAAGACGCTGTTTTTGTAATTTGTGACATTTTAATTGTTTTTAAATGTGAATAAATATAATAATTTTTGTCCATCAGCATATGTTTTACAAGGAGTTTGGACCTTAATACTAATCTCAATCAAGAGTGGAGTATTCTGCTTTAACAAAAAAATAACTATATAAAAACCCTTATTCTTACCAGCAAAGTATACTCTTTGCGTATCCATCAATAAAAGGAACTGGTAAGCTTATTAGCTAGTAAGAATACTAACTTATACCCGTAGATATAATGTTGCATCGTTCACTAATAAGAAAGGGTTTGTACAAATCATATACATTGATATTAAATATCTAAATAATATAGTATAATCACTAATATAAAACCAGCTACAAATACTTTATCTATTACTTTTCGATACTTCATTATTCTCTTCATATCATATCGTTTCAAGGATTCATAATAAAAGAGTAGAATAATACACTTAACCCAGGATCACCTAGTTCAAAAGGTTTATCCTTATAAATCCCTACAAGGTTGAACCTTGTCATATGTTGCTCTACCCACAGTAGATTGACCGCATGATTGTTACCAAACATACCAAAGCCTTCAATTGGATAGGGATTTAATGTTTTAAATGCATTACTCTATTTTTCTTTTATTATTGACAAATTAATTGTCTAATCTAAATCTAATTTATTTACTGTTAGCACAACATTTTCTACTGCTTTTTTCATTGCAAAATGTGCTTTAATAAATCTTTCTTCTTGTAATGATAGCATGGCTACAACCTTACCTGGTGAAACAGGCGAATGTATATTGTCTCCCATTCCTACTGAAAAGCTTTTAATAGCTATAACGAACATTGTTTTCTGAGTTGTTGGTTGGCTTTTATTAATGTATCTAGTTAACCAATCAGCCATATTTATATGGAACATTTCAATAGCATCATAGAAGTTATATAATCTAGCGTTATTAAATTCATCATACAAATTTTCATCAATCAATTGACAATCTAAAAATGAACACTCTTCAATTTTAATTTTTACATCAGGGTCAACATCTTTATCCATTACTGCTACTTTATAGATTTCAGCATTTCTATTTATAGGTTCAAAATTTTTTAGTTTACTCATTGAACCAATGATATTTTCAATAGATTCAGAAATATTATCTTTGTCGATAGTAGGAGTTGAATCATTTTGTAATTCACTCATTGCTTTCTGTGTTTTATAGATATCTTCTACAAGAATCTGTTCAATATCTATAATCATTAGTGTTAAAGTAGACATTTTTGCTGTTAATTGGTCATTAAAGGAGTCAATTCTTTTGTGAAGTGGTGTATATTCCTCTGGATTTGTCATTGTTATTTTGACTTTGTCACCTATGGAAAAGCTATATATATTATTAGAGTAGAACTTATCATTGGCTAGTGTTAGGTTAATTTTGGTGGTTGATAACTCGTGCTTACAAGCGTCAGACATGTTCTCCATTGTAGTCATCACTTGAAGACTCTTAATAGACTTTTCACTTGACTTAACCATTAATTCCCAGCATATTTTAGCAAAAGTTAGTCTTCTATTAGCTAAATTATTATCTTTTTGGTTATCCTTTAGTCCTTCACTATAGGCACCACCGTCTAATGATTTTAATATAGATACTATTTCATCATTAAAATTATTACCGCACAATAATGACTCTTCATCAGTACTATGGTTATTGCTATGGTCATTGAATAAACTATTTTCATTTGACATATTCCTTTTTTTTAGATTAATAAATAATTAATTTGAAGAGCTTAACATAAAAGCATTTTAATGCTATTCCACTCAATATATTGAAAAGGTCGAGTGATTCTTAGGTTTTTAAAAACAAAAGAATAAACTTATAAAACGGGAACCCGAAGGCTCCCATTATATTAGATTTTAGCGTGTAACCAGATATTAGATACAACCTTTCCATCTTCATCTTCCCAAGTTCTTTCAACTTGTTCAAAAGCAGTAAGATTTACATCCTCTTCCATTCCTAGTGTAAGTACAGCAGCTGCACTAGCAGGTACAGACAATAAGAACGATTTCTTTTTTGGTTTTTCAATACCAAATATCTTAGTGAATCCATCAGAAATGGATATAGTGACAATAATATTGTCATTTTTAGTGATTGTTGAACCAATCTTTGTAATAGTAGCTAACATAGCAAATAAGTTTTAGATTAGAGAGAATATCCTCTCAATATATTGAATAGGGTGAGTGATACTTAGGTTTATAATAAATAAAAAGGGCTTCTGGTATCAAGTGCCCTTAAACTTGACTAGTCTCTAGTTATACTGCGAGCCCTAGGGTAAACAGTAAGTTCATCTGGATTTACTGGAGTTTATACCAGCGAGAAGGGCTCAACCTCCTCAATATATTGAATAGGTAGTGTGATTTTTAGGTTTATAAAAGAGACTAATGTCCCTCAATGTCGTTAAGATATTCCGTCCAAGTAGTATCAGATAACTCCATACCATCATACACTCCTTTGTTGTATGAATCTAATAACACATTATCATACATACGTTGTGCTTTCTGTACACATAGTGTGCTCATAACACCTATTGCTAGGTATAGTATTGCCATTACAATTTCTTTCTTCTTCATTAGACTATAGTATTAGTACTGTTTAATAACTAAGGGTTATCAGCCCATTGAGTGATTGTATTCATTTGCTGTTAGATAGCTCCACGTCCTTGTGTCTATATCAGTAGCACCATATTCATTTAGCTGCTGCTGAAAATAGATATGCCTGTCATAGACAGCGTTCACTTGATTGCTAGTGAGTCTATAGGCCACAACCTTGAGCGTTGTATGGTCAGCATAGTCTACTACATCATCCACATCAGAATTGATATGAATGTGAGAGTAACTACCATTTACATTGATAACTGTATACATCATAATCTTTTATATTTGTTTTCAAGGGGGGGTACCCTCCTCAACATATTGAAGGGGGCGGGTGATTTTAAGATGGTCAATGCACCCGACAATAAATTCAAAATTTTAAAAAAAATATAAAAAATTTTACGTATTTTTTTACCATGAAAAAACCCCTAACAAATAAATGATAGAGGTCTTCCAGTAAACAGCGACATTGATAGTGTCCTAAGGCGAATCTATTACCCTAGATGTCACTTGTCTTCTTTTTTATACTCCTTCAATAAAACTTTAAGTTTCACCTCTCTTATTAGTTTATCAGTAGTCAACTTATTTATCTCATTGGTTAAACGTTTGACTACATCTTCTTTTCTAAAGAGATCTCTCTCAAAAGATTCAAATATAAAACCAATAGTTGATTTAATATCTTGACTATTAGTCAATAATTCTTTACAATCTTCTCTACTCAACATGCTTTTCATTATTATTTATTATATCCGCATACTTATTTCTAAAGTTTAACAGACCATTCTCTGATGCTTCAGTAACGTATGACCAAATCTCTTCTGAAAGATGAGCGCTTTTACCATATGTATAGCTAGAATCTTTTAAATCGCCGTAAGACATATTTTGTTCTATTGTCATTAATGCTATTTTTATTTTCTCTTTTTCTTCCATGTGTCAAATATACAAAATATTTATATTATATTTGTATTTATGGAACAAAATTTAATACCTATTACTGAAATAGTTCAAGAGTTGGATAAACCATATCCTGTATTATATCAAGGATATTTAGATACTAGTACTATATGGAGATTTAGAGAAATAAAAGTAGATAAATATAAAGGTATTGCTACTTTGATTATTCCTAACATTGATCCTGATCAAGGAATCATAGTTAAAGAAACAATAGAAGAGGTTAGGCAATTACTTGTCCAATCTAAATTAGGTGTAAATTTAAACTGGAAACATGGATAGTATATTTACAATAATAAGAGCATGGGGTAATGTTATGGTGCGTAATCCAAGAATAGATGAAGAAGCTGAAAGAAGACTTAGAATCTGTGACACATGCGTAGATAGAGATAAGAGTAAGTGTGGCATTTGTGGATGTCCATTAATTGCTAAATCAAGGTCCACAAGTAATTGTCCAGAAAAGAAATGGTAACGTTATTATTAATAGTTTCAATAACTGGAATAATCTATAGGTGCATAGATTACATATACAATGATTAGTGAACAAAGAAAGAAAGAAGCAAAGAAAGAAATATAGTTATTTAACTATATAATACTTTTTCTGCACAAGGAAGCGCAAAGCTAAACTTTAAATCAATACCCTCCAAATTTATTTGTGTTTATTTTTAAAAGTAATTTATATCCTAAATGGGTATAGCAGGTTATGAAAAAATGTATATATTTGCTATGTGGAGATAAGTAGTAAAAATAAAATAGTAACTAAATATGCATTCTTCTCAGCAGACGATGAATTTATGTATTACGTATGCATAATACAAGATGCTCAAAGTAAACTACTAAGTGTAACACTAAAAGAAGAAGAAGAAGAAGAAACAATCAACTAATCAAAGCAAAGGAGTAAATCAAGATTAATATAAATTTAATAAATAAAAATATGACAAAGATTAAAAATAACTTAGAAGAAATTTTACCTGACTTAGTAGAATTTAAAGCTAAGATAGAAGCTGAAATAAAGCAAGAGTTAATAGAAGCATTACTAAAAAGTAAAGAAGATAACTTACTTTATCCATTAGATTGCGACATAGATGAATCTCGCATAGATCTATCATCTTCTATAGAAGCTTATGAAACTACTTCTTCAGAAGAAAAAGTAAAGATTAGTAAATACGCACAACTGTGGGACATATATAATAAACAAAACTAAAAACAATGGAACTAGAAAACATTGAATACTTTAATGAAATAGAAGTAGATACCCCTGAGGTATTACTGCAAGTATTCGACAAGGAAGGTCAGTTAGAAGATATAGTAACTGGGTATGAAAACATTCAATCCTACGTGGAAGGCGGGATATGGAAAACAAAAAAGAAGAAGAATGAAAAAACAGAAAGTAGTGAACTCAAAGAGTCCTCTAAGAATATTTTTTAGAGAATACTTAGAGGCACTTAAAGGTTATCATGGATTACCTAATCATGAGGCTAAATTACTTGCAGAATTGATGTATAACTATCATATTCTAGAAGGTAAGTTGCCAGATGATAAGTTTAGATGGAAGGTGTTATTTGACTATGATACCAAGATGGAGATACGAGAATACTTAGGTATATCTGGTCAAGCGTTAGAAAATAAATTAACGATGTTAAGAAGAAAAGGTTTTATAGTAAACGGCAAACTTAATCCCAATTACGTATTGGATCCTGGAAAGTCATTCGCATTAACCTACAACTGGATTATAGATGCAGAAGACAACGAAGGAGATAATCAAGAGCCTCGCTAAGAAATATAGTATACCTGAAAAAGTAATGACTGCAATAGTTGAGTCACCTTTTAAATTTACTAGAGACAATTTAAGAGATTCAGATATAGAAAAAGAAGATTCATTAAAAAACTTTAGATACCCTTATTTAGGAATACTATATACGCATTCAGCAAGAGTGAAAGCAATAAAGAATAAATTAAAAAGTAGTAAGAATGGAAGAGAAGACAGAAGAAAAAACAGAAGAGATACTAAGGACTAAAGATGGACATCCTTATCAAATAGTCGAGAAAAGCGAAGGCGTTCAACTTAAGATTAGATATCATCATAATCCAGCGAGGCTTATAGAGGATGATGAATCTTATGAGGAATATAAGATTCGTAGACAAGCTATGAAGTACGAAGATAGACAAAGAAAAAAAGGAATCATGTATTGGCATGGATCCTGGGGAAGTAAAACCATGTCTAAAATGGATACGGTAATGAATTACATGGAGATGTCTAATAATGACAAAGACAAGTTCATGAAAGCAATTGAAAATAAAGATAAGGAAGCAGAGACTGCTTTACAAATAATTAGAAACAATAGGAAGAATGAGCAATAGTAAATTAGGATTTAAGGTCTTAGGACGTAAAATAGTGATAGAGAATCCTTTATCAAGACCAGGAAGTGGAATACAATTAACTCCACAAGCTGAACAAGAGTATATGAGAGCTAATTATGAAAAGCTTAGTAAAGTAAAAGTAGTGGCAGTAGGCGGTGGCATTAATCATATTAAAGAAGGAGATGTAATTGGATTTACTAAAAGAGGTAAAGGTGATTACGAAGTGATTACAATCGGAGGAGAAAAAGGTATTATCGGAGGAGTAATACAAGAAGAAGAGACTCCCGCTAAAGAATATCTAGTTTATAATGAAATGGATATACTTGTAGTATATGAATAAGATTGGAAAACTGTATAACGGAGGTCAGCTTAAAAAGCTGGCTTCCCTTATTAAAGAAACGCCTAAAAATGTTAGAGCTATAGATAACGTAAACGAGTTGGTCATAGGCAATTGGGCTTTCAGGCAATCTCCAGTTACAGGAGTTTATATATTACATTTGGATCCTAAAGGATACGCAAAGAGGCAAGCTAAGGTAGAAAGCGAAAGAACAGAAGCAGCAGAAGGTTATATTAGCACAGCTATACATAGACCTGAAGCGTATTTAAGTAAACGCTACTATGATAGAAGAATTAAATAAGAAGAATTAGACTAATGGAACTATTTGAATTAGACAATAACTATCAGGTAAGAATTTCTCCTCAGGCATTGGCCTTGTCGCCATTTAGGAAAATTTGGACAAGAGATAGAAATAAAAATAAAAAGACTGCTATTGAATCATTATCATATATATACTTTGTATGTGACTATAAATCAGACTATAATGATATTACTGATGTAGAAAAAAGAAAGATTGTAGTAGAAGAAGCTGTTATTACAGTTAAAGGATGGAAAGAAGATGAGCTTATAATAGAAGCTATGGAATTTTATCTAGAGAGATCTATGACTGCTACTATGATTTTACTTTTAAATGCTAGAGCAAGTATGGCTAAACTATCAGAATTTCTTAAGAATATTGATTACGATGCAGTAGACGCTAAAGGATCTCTTAAGTATAACTCTAAAACAATTAGTGATACTGCAGCATCTTTAGGAAATACAATTACTTCTATATCGCAACTAGAAGAACAAGTTAAAAAAGAAATATCAATTAATAATAACAAAATGAAAGGCGGCAGAGAAAAAGCACATTTTGAAGACGGGGCTTGATGACTAAAGATTAATACATAATGGAGCATAGATTATTTAACAACTTACAGACCCAACTTACTTCTGATATACTTAAAGAGTTTGATGGAGCCACTATATCAGATATATATGAGGCGATAGAACAAATACCATTTATAGATGTTCTAACTAACCCTAACAGAAGAAAAATTAAAGATGTCGAGAAAGATCCTAGAACTAATAGAATTATAGTAGACATGACCAATCCTCATATACTTGAGGACATGGCATACTTTAGAAAAGCTGCAGCTCACTATGAAGAGTTTGGCACTTATACTCATCTATATCCTAATAGAAATCCACAATCAGAATACTCACTTTATTGGAAAGAAGAAGCTAGACGCTGTAGAGAAGGTTACGATAGAGAGTCAGATGGAGAATGGGTATCAGGAGATTATTATTTTTATCTTAACTACTCACCAATCATGCTTACTAAAGCATTAAATGATAAAAAAGGAGACTTTGGAGAATCAATTAGAGCAGATAGGGTAGATGGTTTCCCATATATATATGATGGAGACTATTTCTATTACCACTACATAGAAAATACTAGACACAGAGGAAAACATGGCTTTGTGCTAAAATCTAGGGGTAAAGGATTTTCATTTAAAGGCGGATCTGGATTAGGTAAAAGATTTGTTATTGGAGAATCAACTAGATCAAAAAAAAACGTAAAATCATTCGCATTAGCAAATGAGAAAGAATACCTTATCAAAGATGGGGTAATGAATAAGTTTGTTGATATTACTGACTTCTTAGCTAAGAACACACCATGGCCAAGAAGAAAAGAACTCAAAGATTCATGGAATGATATGCACTGGAAAATGGGTTACAAAGATCCAATTACTAATGTAGAATCAGGAACCAAAAACGAAGTAATAGGAGTTACTCTTAGAAACGATGCTCAGAAAGCAAGGGGTAAAAGGGGAACTTATATAATATGGGAAGAAGTAGGTAAGTTACCTAACTTTATCCAGGCTTGGGGTATTGCTCGACCTTCTGTTGAAGATGGTAACTTTACTTTTGGAACTATGATTGCTTATGGTACTGGAGGTACTGAAGGAGCAGATTTTGAAGGAGCTGAAGAAGCATTCTATAATCCAAATGGACATAACATTCACGGCGTCAAGAACATATTTGATAAAAACTCTGATCAGAACATCTGTTCATTTTTCTTTCCTGAATATTTAAACCGATCTAGTTGTTATGACGAAAATGGAAACTCTGATGTAATAAAAGCATTATTGCAGATATTCACAGAAAGGAATAAAATACGCTTTGGAACTTCTGACCCAAATATTCTAGTTCAAGAAAAAGCAGAGAGACCTATTACTCCTCAAGAAGCTATTATGAGAAAGGAAGGTTCTATCTTCCCAGTATTAGACTTAAAGGATTACTTGGCTGATATTATGCCTAGACAAGAATCGTTTATAGGACCTCACTATGTAGGCAGACTTAGAACAGACCCTACTGGACATATTACCTGGAAGCCAGATGACACTGTAAATATTATACGCGACTATCCTATTAAGCATTCAATCTCTAAAGTTGGAGGCGTTGAAATATTTGAACAACCAGTTAAGGGACCTAGAGGCATACCTCCTGTTGGTATTTATATAGCAGGAACAGATCCTGTAGATGATGATCATTCTTCAACAGATTCTGTTTGCTGTACATATATTATGAACGTACTAACTGATAGAATAGTAGCTGAGTATACCTCAAGAGAACATACTGCAGAACAATATTATGAAAATACTCTTAGACTTTTGCAATACTATAATGCTCAGTGTAATTATGAGAATGATAAAAAAGGAATGTTTGCTTATTTTAAGAAAAAACATTGTCTTCATTACATTTGTGATACTCCTGAAATCCTTAAAGATATGGATATGGTCAAGAGCAATATGTATGGTAACAAAGCTAAAGGAACAAATTCTGGTAAACGCATAAATGAGTGGGGCCGTAGATTACTAGCTGATTGGATGGTTACTCCATCATATAAAGAAGATCCGGAAGAAGAAGATGTAATGGGGATGTACAAAATTAGATCTATCGGCTTACTTAAAGAAGCTATTGCTTGGAACCCAGATGGTAACTTTGATAGAATATCTGCTATGGGCATGCTTATGATTATGAGAGAAGATCGTATAAATAGACGACCAACTAACTACCATGAGGACGATAAAGAAACAATGAAAGATCCATTTTTTAAAAAGTTCTTTGATGGTGGCAAGGGTTCTATTGCTAATTGGGGAGCAGCTTCAGGAAACAAGTTTAACCTATAGCGCTAATAAAAAATATAGATATACATAACAAATAACTAGTATGAGTATAAGTAAAGGTACCGTAAATTCAGATACTTTTGTGAGCTTACACAAATGTGAAACAATATGACTTATCCATTACCCGCAGGAAACTTCCAGTTTCCATCTCAGAGAAAAGGAATTGACCAAAAAACTGATGAATGGGCCAAAAAATGCATTGAATCTGCTGAGCAGCATGCTATATTCGCAGATCAAAACTTAAGAGAGACTTATCACAATAAAAAAACTAATTACGATTTATACGCAAACATTCTAAATCAAAAAGATGTAGAAAAAGTTTGTAACCCGTTTGGTCTTCAAGGTTTGGCAGTACCTGCTAAAATGCAAAACTATCCTATATCCTCGCCTAAGATTAATCTTTTAATCGGAGAAGAGTTTAAAAGAAAGTTTGATTGGAAAGTACGTGTAGCTAATGATGACGCTATCTCATCTAAAGAGATGGAAAGGTCTAATAAAATAAAAAAGTTCATTAAGACTTTAATAGAACAAACTCCAGAAGACGAAATGGAGACTACGCTTAAGCACTACATGAAGTATCTCAATTATGAGTGGCAAGATTTCAGAGAAGAAGCAGGCACAAAACTATTAAATCATTTATTTCAAAAACAAAACTTAAAACGTAAGTTCAACAAAGCATTTAAAGATGTTACTCTTGTTGGAGAAGAAATTGGTTTTTGGGATATAGTAGCTACAGAGCCTGTCTTTGAAGTACTTAACCCATTAAAAGTTCATACTGTTAGGTCAGGAGAATCTCCATATTTTGAAGACGCGGATATAATTGTTATTGACACTTACATGTCACCTGGAAAAATCATAGATGATTACTGGGATGTACTTACTCCATCACAAGTTAAACAAGTAGAAGGCGGATTAACATCTACTACTGGCGGCGGAGGTGGCCAAAAAGGTTTTAATGATTTAGGTAATTATCCAGATTTAGCTATTAGAGTTGATGAAACTATTGATACAGCTCAATTTGAGCAAGGTATTAGGTTTGGAGCTCCTATAGACTCATACGGAAACATCAGAGTTCTTAGAACTTACTGGCGTTCTATGAGAAAGATGAAGTGGGTAACTACTATCGATGAATACGGTAAAGAAAAGAAAGAACTTAGAGACGAGAAAGATGAAGTTTTAATAGAGCTAGGAGAAACCTATGAAACTATTTGGATTTCTGAATGGTGGGAAGGTCATAAGATTGGCGGAACAATTAACGCAAAAGATAACGCTGGCATTTATACTCGTTTACAACCAAAAAAATTACAATATAGAAGTATGCAAAACCCAAGCAGATGTCATCCAGGCATTGTTGGGACTATACACAATACTAATGATAGCACAGTTGTATCACCAATGGATATGATGAAGCCTTATCAGTATATGTATAACGTGTTAATGTATAACACTGAACTTATGATATCTAAAAACTGGGGTAAGATTATGCGTTTACCGATGCATGAAAAACCAGAAGGATGGCATACAGAGCAATGGTTATCATTTGCTCGATCAATGAATGCTTTACCTTATGATGGCTTCAAAGAAAGTAACAAAGGAGCTTCTATGGGAAAACTAGCAGGCAACCTTAATGCGCAATCGCCAGTAATTGATATGGAAATGGGTAACTCTATCCAACTCTATATGAATATGATGCAGCATGTTAAGGATGAAATGGGAGAAATTGTAGGTGTGACTAAAGCACGTCAAGGACAAATATCTTCAAGCCAGGCTGTAGGAAATGTACAAAGAGAGATGATTCAAACATCTCATATAACAGAGTGGCTATTTTCTGGTCACGATGAATGGAAACTCAGATGCTTAACAGTAGGATTAGAAACAGCTAAAATAGCTGTAAAAGATAATCCACAGAAATATCAAGATGTGCTAGGAGACATGTCTACGCTCATATATCAATTTGGTGACAATGATTCTTTAGAAGCAGATTTTGGTATTTTCTTATCTGATAGCGGCAGAGATACAGAACTTTATGAAATGATGAAGCAACTTGCTCATGCAGGTATTCAGAATGATAAAATGAATTTCTCTACGTTAATGTCTATTTATATGGACAATAGTTTATCTTCTATTAGAAGAAAGATAGAGTCTTCTGAAAAAGATACTGAACAAGCTGCTATAAAAGCAAGACAAGAAGAACTTCAAGTTGCACAACAAGGCCAAGAAGCTCAAGCTCAAGCTGCTCAAGCTGCATTGGAATGGGAGAAAGAAAAGACTTATCTAGAAGAAGAAACCAAAATGAATATTGCAGCAATACAGCAAGAAGGTAATGGAGGAGAAGAGAATAAGGCTTTGTTAGACTTTGAAAAACATGCAGAGACTGTTCGTAAAAATAGAGAAAACTTAGATTTAAAACATAATCAGTTACAAGAAACAGAAAGAAAAAATAAAGCTAATGAAGGTTTAAAAAAAGAACAATTAGCAATACAACGAAATAAGCCATTAAGAACCTAAAAATAAAAAAGGCTATACAGTACCTTCAAAATAAGGCTCTGTAAATGTGAAATGGTAATTCGTACTTAATAAATGCATTATTTTGTAATTAATAAAGAAGGCGTAAAGAAGAAAGAAAATGGAAGGATTATTTAAGAACGCGTCTATGGACGATGCTCCAATGGAGTATGAAATCACGGACGAAGGAGTACCAAGTGCTATTACACCTCAAGCACTTCCTGCAGAAGGAAAAACCGGAATAGAAACTGGAGAGGGAGAAGTTCTTTTACAAGACGAAAATGCAGGTTTTGAACCTGAAGTTACAATAGACCTTAATGATGTTGGCATCATTACAGAAGAAAAAACAGACGCTGAAGCAGCTGAAGCAGAGGATCACAAAGACAAAGTAAAATCCCCTTCATCAGAAGATATTTCAGATCCCAAAAAGACAGCAACTGCTGACGAAAGCGCTGATAAAAACTCTTCTTTTTTTACTACGATTGCCTCCATTCTTGCTGATGAGGGGGATATTTACCTTACTAAAGAAGAAGCTAGTGAAGTAAAGACAGCAGAAGGATTTATTGAAACAATTAAAAAAACTATCAAGCAGAATGAGTATTCTAATTTAAATCCAGCTCAACAACAAGCTCTCAAGGCTTTTGAAGCTGGTGTACCCGCTCAAGAGTACGTTAAATCACAGAATGACATTCAAGTACTTGAAAATATACAAGAAGCTGATATTAACGCAGACTCTGAAGAAGGCAAAGACCTTCGTATTAATCTAATGGTTCATAATTATGTAACTAAAGGAATAGCAGAGAACGAAGCAGAAAATCTAGCTAACTTGCAAGTAGATGCTGGGAAAGATAAAGAAGTAGCCTTACAAGCTCATAAAGCTCTATATGCTAACGCGCAAATAGATATTGATGCTAGAGCTAAGGAAAAAGCAGATAAGGACGCTGATGCCGTTGTGAGAAACAATGAATACAGAGCAAATTTAAAAGCTAATATAACTACTGCTGATATTCTACCTGGAGTAAAATTGAATCCTACAATGAGAGACATGATTTATAACTCTGTTACAACTCCTGCCTCTAAAAGAACTGATGGAAGAGCTATGGATGCTGTAATGACAAAGTGGACTAACGATGCCGATTACAAAGTCAAAGTACACGCCATGGATATTCTTACAAAAGGATTCACAGATTTATCTCCATTATTTGGCGGTAAAGTACAAACACAATCAGCAATAGAAAAGCTGAACCAATTAGCAAAAGATGGTGAGTTTAAACTCGGCGGAATGGCTAAAGAAAGTGTTCAACAGACTAATACTGGAAACAAGTCTTTTATAGATAGACTAGCTTAACAGATAAATATTTAAACACTATAAAATTATATAAAAATGAGTACAAGAATTTCCCCATTACAAATGACGGATGCTACTAACTGGAAAGGTCTCACTAATGAGAACCACCTAGGAGCATTATGGGCTCAAAGCCCACAAAAAATGGAGGGATACATTACTAAAGTTCTTCAAAAGAATTTCGGTAATAACATTGAATCAGTTTTAGCTAAGTACCCAACAAAGTATTTTGAGGATGATACCGATTATACTTGGGAACTTGAATCACAAGCAGTACAAAATGTACCACTTGTTGAAGCTAGAATTGCTGGTTCTGTAGTATCCGCTTCAGACACACCTGGATATGCGCTTGCAGAATTTGAGCTAGTATTTGGAATTGATTGGTTTGATGATCAAGAGAAAATAGTAGGAGAGAAAAACGAAATCTACCCTATACAAATAGTATCTGAAGGTATTCCTGAAGGAACTAACACTGTATATAAGGCTAGAATGTTTACTTCTGATCCACTATTGTTTATGCCTGTAGAAGAACTTGCCGCTGGTAAGAAATTTTCTATTGAGTATGCTCCTGTAGAAAGAACTATGTCACAAAAAGGTCGCAAGCCTCATTATAAGTCTCATATCACTATGAAAAATTCTTTTTCTCAAATCAGAATGGAAAAGAAAACTCCTGGTAATATGAAGTCTCGTAAGATGGGTACTGTGATGTTAGCTGACGATGGTAGTCCAATGGCTACTTGGTTAGAGTATGAATCTTTAAAGTTCATGCAAGAGTTCAAAGAAGACATTAGTCGACTTTTATACTTCGGTACTTCCAACCGTGGAGCTGATGGCAACTACGCTACCAAAGGAAAATCAGGATTTCCTATCGTTGAAGGTTCTGGGATTAGAGAGCAAATGCAATCTAGTAATACTTCTTACTACAATGCATTCTCAATCAAAGAATTGTCAAACAGACTTTTAGATTTATCTGAAGGTAAGTTAGGCGGAGATGATAGAGAGTTTGTTTTACGAACAGGTGAAAGGGGAGCGTTACAGTTTTCTGAAGCATTAGAAGGACACCTTCAATTGTTTACTCCACTACGTAATATGGACAGAATCTACAAGCAGACAATGAACAACATCAAAATGGGCTACGGCTATGGTGGACAGTTTATCGAATTTCAAGGACCAAATGGTATCAAAGTTTCTTTGTCCATTGATTCTATGTACGATGACAGAAACCGTAACAAAGTAATGCATCCAAATGGTGGAGTTGCTGAGTCTTACAGATATGATATCTTTGATATTGGAACAACTAACGGAGTTCCTAATATTCAAAAAGTTGGTGTTAAAGGTCAACCAGAAATCATTCATAAATACATTCCAGGACTTAGACATCCTTTTGATCCAGATGGCAAAATTACTGCAATCGGAACAGCTGAGGATTCTTGGGAAGAGCATAAAATGTTCATTGGTGGTGTGTGTGTGAAAGATCCTTCTAGGACTGCATCTTTTATCCCTAACATATTAGCATAACAAAAATTAAAGAGATAAGGGGGAGTTGGTAATTCTTCTCCCCTTCCTCTTTATTATTAAAAAGAAGAAGAAGAATTATTAATTAAATATATACAATAGATGGCAATCGCAAAAAAAGTAAAATTTAGTTTACCTAATGAAAAGGTAACAATTGAAATAGTTAATAGACCTAGAGGTCCAATTAAAGATCCTAAACATGAGGCCTTCCAATTATATGGAAATGCTACAATAGATGTATGTGTCCCTCAAGATAGACAAGGTAATTTAATAGACCCTTTAACAGTTGACGAGCGTGAGTTCTTTGAAGATCGATCAAGATCAGGAATGCCTTTTGATGTAGGTGAGTTATCAGTACATAATAAGAAAAATGAAAATTACTGGTACACTGTGTTAATTAAATTAGACAAGAATAAAAGAATACTAGACTTAAGTAATCCTAAGGATTATTTAGATTATAAAGTTCTACTTGCTAATAGAGAGTTAATAGCACCTTCAGGAGAAGAGCAAATGAATAAAGTAACATATAGATTTGCTATAATTAGAGCTGATTATATGGAGAAAACTACTTTATCTGAAGCTGACAGTAATGAAAGAGCTTGGACTAAGTTTGGAGAAATCAGAAATGATAGATCTACAATGTCTAATATTCTTAAAAACTATGGTAGAAGTGCAGGAGAAGATGCTACTGACGACTTCCTTAGAACTGAGATAACTAAGTTAATCAAGAATGACATTAAGAGATTTCTTGAAGTAGCCGAAGATAAGTTGTTAGAAGATAAGATATTTATTCATAAAGCAGTAAGAGCAGGTGCTATTAAGATTGTTCACGGCAAATATGAATTACCAGGTGGTGATAAATTAGCTGAGAAAAGTGAAGTAGCCAACATGGTTAACGCTATCGCTTTTATTAAGCAACCTGAAAATCAAGAAATCTACGCTAATATCAAAGAAAGAGTTGATATATCAGACGGAAAATAATAAAACATGACAGTACTTGAAATAAAAAATGAGTTTCTTTTAGCATATGATAAACTGATGGGTGCTTCGGCTCCAGGTTTAGATGACTACGAGATCTCAGTATTATTGACTAAAGGTGCTGACAGAAAAATAAAACAAGTTTATAATCCCCTTGGTAATAAATACCGAGAGGGTTATGAGCAAAGTGAGAAGAGGAAAAAAGAATTAGCTCCTTTAACTAAGACAGATAATCTTATTCCAAAAACTTACAATAGTTCTTTGAATTTACCTGATGGCAGGTTTGTAGAGTTACCTACAGACTTTATGTGGTCAACAATGGAAGAAGCTACACTATCTTCAACAGATCCATGTATAGATGGAGAAAGAGTAGAAGTAAAACCTGTTACTCATGATGAGTATACCAAGAATAAAAAGAATCCTTTTAAAAAGCCTCATAAGCTACTTGTTTGGAGAATGGATTATGAATGGGATACTTTGAGTGGAATTAGACAACAACATGAGCTAATCAAAGGAAACAACATGGAAATAACGAAATATCACTTAAGATATTTAAAGCGTCCCAATCCAATTATAGTATCTGATCTAACACTATTAGATACTACATTAAGTATAGAGGGATTTACTTCCCCTCAAACAGTTGAGTTTAACGACTCATTTATAAGAGAAATAATCGACGAAGCTGTGCTAATAGGATTAGAAGTGTTCTCAGAACAACGACTATCCACTAATGCTCAGTTAAGTCAAAAATCAGAATAAGAATATATTATTAATTTAAAACGAAAGTCAAAATGGCTATTTTTTCACAAAACAACATCCAATGGTTGATGTTAGGAAACAACTCCGCTGTAGCAGATAGTGCTAGAGCAGTCGACGCCGTAGCTTTAGCTACAGGTGAAGTAGGAGTATTTGATGCCTCAGGGCAAAAACTTATTAATAGCTCAACGGCTCAAAGATTCATGGTAGTACAAGAAAACGGAAGTTCTCCTGTATTTTCAGAAATTATTGATCCTACTACAGTTACAGACGTAAGAAAGGTTTTATCTGCTGCGGCAGTAGAACAAGTAGATATAATTGGTTATAATGGCACTGCAGGTGCTATTGAAGTTGGTTCGACAAAAGTAGATAACATCTATATGGCGAATATCAATGTTAATCAAAGTTTAGCATCAGCTCATGGTGGAATTTATTTAAAACATGCTGTTTTTGGAGCTGTAGGTACGCCAACTCAAGAAGGTGTTGCAAACGGACTTAACTTATCTGTTTTGAATAACTTCAAACACGAAGCTGACACTATTATAAAACCAGAAATGCTTTGTGATGAAGCAGGTACTGCAATGGGAGCCATACAAGACCTAGTTGTGGGAACAGCTGGAAGTAAAACTGTAACTGTTACTCATGCAGCTGCTGCTGCAGATGTAGAAAATGGTGATTATTTTAGAATTGGAAATGCAACTACTGATCCAGTTTATAAAATAAAATCTTCTACTGTTACTGGAGCTGCTTCAGGTATCTTAGTATTAGAGACTCCTTTACAAGAAACTTTTGCTTTAAAAGGAACTACTACTAAGTTTATTACTTCTGCTGCTGGTCTTGCTGCCGAATGGGGATTAAAACTTACAGGAGTAGCTAAAAAGTTTGATAATGGTAAACTTAACCATGGTAAAGCTTCTTGGAATTTAACTCTTAAAGATTTTGGAACTACTACTTATACTGCTTCTGCAGCTTCAAGTACAGGTGCTGGAACATATGAGCAAGTTGCTGAAATGGAATTTTTCCTACAAGGAAATGGTGGAAACACTATGAGAACTCCTGAGCCACTAGTACATACTCGAAGAAATTTAGCAGAAGCTGCTTCTTTCTATAATCTATATGAAATTTCATATACGACTAAAGAAGAAAGAGGATATGGTGCTATGCATGCTCCTAAACATTTAACTATTGCAGTTAATGTAGGAACTACTGCTGGAGCTGCTGGACCTAGTTGGGTAAGCGGAACCGCTGGTTTAGAAGCTACTATCGAGCAAATGCTTGGAGTAACTTTATAAATAATAAAACTTAATTAAAGGATTGGAGCTTAGGCTCCTTTCCTTTATTATTTTTTTAAGATTATTTTTTCACTTTTATATTTCTTTTCATGGCCTTAGCACCTACAATTTCAATTTGTTATCATAATTGCAAAACACTACAAATCACAGATACTACTGGATTATACAATGTAGACTCAAATCCTGGTGGATGGAACGCACCTAATGCAGCTATGTCTAACGTTACTAAGATAGAAATAAGTATAAACGGAACAATAACTAATTTAACAACACTATTACCTGCGACTGTCACAGGAAACTTCACAATGTCATTATCTGATCTCGGTTTAGCAGACGGATTCTATGACTTTATATATACTGTGTATTATTCAACTGGAACCCCAGCTGTTGCTACGACAGTTACATACGACTTAACAGAATTTATTACATGTTCTGCTAGATGTTGTATAGACAAATTAGTATTAAGACTTAGCGATAATCACTGCGATTGTAGTGACGGCGAACTTATAGATACTATTACTGATGCAGAAGCAATGCTATTATCAGCTCAGACTTCAGCAGCTGCTTGCGGGAACAGAACTCAAGCCATAAACACTCTTAAAACTGTGCAGTCTATCTGCATGTTTGAAGAATGTAATTGTAAATAACAAAAAATACTTTTCTCATGTCAAAAGACAGTCAATCTTTTCTCCTATCTTCATCTAAAAGAATTGAAGATTTATTAGGAGGATCATCTCCATACCTAGCCAGTGAAGCTACGTTAATATCATTATTAAATACAGTCAAGGCTACACAAGATGTAGAGATTCTTTTGATTAGAGATACCGGAGCATCAGATGTAGTAGTTCAACAAATAAGAGAATACACACAGCCATCAGGCCCGTGGGTAACTTCTTATGAAGATGTCGGAGGAAATCCTTATAATCCAGTAGGACCACTAGTATATCTAGATCCATCGGCAGTGTTAAATATATTACTTACAGAAACTACAGCTCAAGGATTGACATTAGATAGTCAAGATGCTACTCTAACAGCTTTAATAGCTAAAGTAACAGCAGACCCTTCTACAGCTAGTTTACAAACATCTGGTAATACTGTTCTTTCTAATATATTAACTAAAGTAACTTCTACAGATACAGCTACCACTAAGGTAGATACTGATAATGTAACAGTTACAAATGGAGCTGGAGCAAGTGCTGTTAATATTCAAGATGGAGGTAACTCTATTACTGTAGACGGTACAGTAGTTGCTGACGCAGGTACTGGTGTTTTTACAACAGATGGTTCTGCTACTACTCAACCAATATCAGCAGCATCTCTTCCTTTACCTTCAGGAGCAGCTTTATCGGCTAATCAATTAGCAGACGGACATAATGTTACAATAGATAATGGTTCAGGAGCAAATGCAGTTAATATTAAAGATGGTGGCAACAGCATTACCGTAGATGGTACAGTAGGAATATCAGGAACAATACTCGTAGATGGTACAGCAACAACTCAACCTGTTTCACTTGCTACGATTCCTATTCCAACAGGAGCAGCAACATCGGCCAATCAATTACCTAATGGACATACTGTTATAGTAGGTAATAATATTGGTGGTGCAGCAGTAAGTATACAAGACGGAGGAAACTCTATTACAGTTGATGGCGTACTTACTGACGCTGAATTACGTGCAGCTCCATTAGATGTTTCTCTTTCTGGTACATTAGCTACTACAGGACCACTAACAGATACAGAACTTAGAGCTACATCAGTTGCAGTATATAGTGCATCAGCAGCTACAGAAGCTACTTTACTTACTATAGACAGTGATACAGGAGGCATTCTTAATAATGCTGTTAATATTAGTACTAATTCAAATAATATTAAAGCTTCTACAGCAAGTATTCAAGCAACAAATACTTCAATCGATGCTAATATTCTTACTACTTCGCAAGATACTACATCTATAGATAATAAAACTCCTGCGTTAGGACAAAGTGTTAAAACATCATCTGTACCTGTTACATTAGCAAGTGACCAAGGAACTCTTAATGTTGCTGTGACTGCTTCACCACTTCCTACAGGTGCAGCTACTGCTGCTCTTCAAGGAACAATGGAAACTAGCTTAGACGCTATACAATCAAATACAGCAGGTTTAGAAAATGTAAATGCTAAAATTACTGCTTGTGATACTGGTGCAGTCGTACTTGCAGCAGGTAGTGCTACTATTGGAACTGTTACTGCTAATCTAAGTGCAACAGACAATGCTGTTCTTGATGCTATGGCAACAGATTTAGCTGCTATAGAAATAACACAAGGAACTATTGCCGGAGATACAACTAGTATAGACGGTAAAATAACAGCTTGTAATACTGGAGCAGTTGTTGTTTCTAGTTCTGCTCTTCCTACAGGCGCTGCTACTGAAAGTTCTCTCAATACAATAAATACTTCACTAACGAATATAAACAATAACCAAACTACTATAAATAGCAATGTTGCTATAGTTGCTGGAGATACTACAAGTTTAGATAGTAAGGTTACAGCATGTAATACTGGGGCTGTTGTTTTAGCTGCTGGTAGTGCTAATATAGGAGCTGTTGCTTTAGCAACACCTACTAATACATACAGTATAACTACAAGCGATTTAAGTTCTACAGGAGCAGGCAATGTTCCTACAGGAGCTAGATCAATAGAAATAGCTGCTTTATCTACTTATACTGTAGGAGATATTACAATAGGAGGAGTAAATCTTCCTCCCGCTCCTTATGTATTTAAAATAGAAGCAGACGTAAATGGTTCTCTTGCAATATTAAATTATGTTGTGACCACAGGGAGCGTAGCATTTATGACAGTAATAAGATAATAACAAAAACATTAATTAAAAACTTTTTCTTATGGCATGTTCTTCATGTAAATCAAGTACTTGTACTGGATGTAAAAATTCTTCAATTAGTTTACCGCCAGCTATTGTAGGAGGAACTCCTGGAACTGCAGGAACAAGCGGAAGCTCTGCATTTGTATATATAGCTTACGCTACTTCAAATACTGGAGCTAACTTTGCTACTAGTCCTTTTACAGGAGCTACTTACTTATCAACAAAAAGTACTACAACTGCTCAAACTAACGATGCCACTTTACATGCAGGAAACTGGATGCAAGTATTAGAACCAGGTACTAATGGTGGATCAGGTACTAACGGAACTGACGGCATTGGAATATCTACTGTAATAAGAACTACAGGAGACGGAAGTCCAGGTACTACAGATATTTACACTATTACTTATACTAACGCTACTACTAGCACATTTAATGTTGCAAACGGTTCAAATGGGGCAGCTGGTTCAGATGGATCTGGTTCTCAGATACTATATGGATCAACAGTTCCTGATGCTGCAACAGGAGTAGATGGAGATACTTATATAGATACTTCAACAAAAATCGTATACACTAGAGCTGCAGGAGCATGGACATTAAAAGTAAATCTTACAGGTCTTACAGGAAATACTGGAGCATCAGGAACTAACGGCATAGACGGTACTAACGGGCTTAATGCTTCTGTAACAGACGGAGTTGCTTATGGTCAAATGTATGAATTAAACGGAGCACCTAAAACACTGACTACATCATATGAAGGATGGAATACAACTACATTAGGCGAAAATAAAGATCTTACTTATACAGTTGGAACTGGAATTACAGGATCAACCTTTACTGCTACTACTAACTTTACTGGAGTTTATCAAGCAAATATTCAAGTAGCTATGTCAGTAAGTGCTGCTACTTCTGTATATACTGTTATTCTAAAAAACGGAACTCCAATTTCAAGTACAGAAGTAGTAAGAACATACAGTACTCAGTCTACTAACGGAGCTTTTGGAATAACAGAACTAATAGATCTTAATGTAGGAGATACTATTGCTTTAGCGTTCAAAAGAACAGGAACAGGAACTATTACTATGACTCCAGTAAATGTATCTTTCGATCTAGTAAAGGTAGTTGGAATGGGACCACAAGGAGCTACAGGAACTACAGGTTTGACTGGAGCTGCTGGTGCTAGTGCAAGTACTAATTACGCTGCATTACTTACAAATGCTGGGGTAACTGCTGCATATACAGCTACTCCCGCTACTCTAGCTTCTTGGGATGACGTCAAAGTCGACACTTATACTGGAACAGCTAGTACAGGAATATTAATAGCTACAGCGACATCAGATGTCTTTATAGACTTTAACATAACTGCCTCATCAGGTTTAGCTAATGTAACTTATACATTTGAAGTATATAAAAATGATACTATAGCTACAGGAATTAAAAGTACTATGATATTTGTAGCAGACGCTACTGAAAGTAAAACAGCTTCTATTAGATATCCTTTTGCAGTCAATGCAGAAGATACATACAGGATTAAAGCAACTGCTGTTCCTAGTTCAGATTTAGAAATTAAAACTGCTTCTTTTACAATTAAACACGTATAATTATGGCATCCACTTTAACACTAGTAAACAATTTAGATACTTTTCATGAAGATGTTGGTGATCTAGGGGCAATGGACTTTAACGTGAATTTACAAGTTGTTTTAGAGCTTACTGGAAACGCCTCATTTAATCCTACTATAGCCTATAAGAACCTATATGCAATTAATGTACCTCCAGGATGGACATTTACTGCATCTCCTTATAGTTCTAATGATACTAAAAAAATTAATTTATTTTTTACTGGCAACGCTACAGATCATGCTGTAGGCGATAGCATAACTAATTTAGGAATATATTTAGAAAGAACTCATGGTATTAATGGAGAGACATATTTTGAAAATGAAATCGATGAATTACCTAATGAGGGAGATTGGGGATATGAAAACTTTAACGTAACTTTTATAGGAGGAGCAGTTGCTCCACCAGATGTA
>TARA_B110000037_G_scaffold28042_1_pt1 | contig 37305 bp, 67 predicted proteins | sample TARA_B110000037 | Tara Oceans TARA_B110000037 (sample SAMEA4397196) | marine metagenome | biome: Polar Biome; feature: [MIX] marine epipelagic wind mixed layer (ENVO:01000061); material: water (ENVO:00002006), including particulate matter (ENVO:01000060) such as... | depth 10-100 m | reverse complement strand
ACATAATTTTATAACCGCTACTCTAGCAACAAGACATACCACAACCTATATACCAACTATTACAGGTACGGAGATTAACAACGATAATTGGCTAGTTTTTCCATGGGAGGATTTTAATGCAGAAGCAGTGCAAGATTATCTTGCTAAATAAGAATATTTTTCATATATTATAATAACAGTGATGAGTCGTAGAACCTCAATAAAACAAATAAGATAAATGGCAAAAAAGTTTATAGAAGGAACAGAATTAGTAAAAGCAGGATTCGCTAACGGGATATCAACCCAATTAGCAAAGAAACAGACAACCGAAGGTCCTGAAGCTAGATTAACATCAGAAGAAAGAGAAGTAATTATCGATAATGCAGAAAAAGCATTCGGAGACTTCTTAACCGCGCTAGGTACAGATTGGAAAAACGATCCAAATTCTTCTGAGACTCCACGCAGAGTAGCAAAAGCATACGTTAACGATTTATGGAAGGGCCGGTATGAGCCATTAGACAGAGTAACAGCATTCCCTAGCGACGGCTACGACGGAATCGTTCAAGAATCTAATATTCCAGTAACGTCTATGTGTTCTCACCACCACCAAAGTATAGGCGGTCAAGTGAGTATTGCATATATAGCTTCAGAGACCGGAAAGGTTGTAGGATTATCTAAGTTGAATAGAATAGTAGAGCAATTCGGTAGACGAGGGGCAATACAAGAACAACTTACCGTAGCAATACATAATGCAGTTAATAAGATATGTGAAGGAAACTTAGGGGTAGCAGTAATGATATCTGCAACACATAGTTGTGTAAGCTGCAGAGGAGTTAAACACCACGGAGCATCAATGCAGACTGCAAAACTAACAGGAGCATTTCTAAACGAAGATTCATGTAAAGCAGAGTTTTATAAGAATATAGAATTAGCAAGTATTTGTAAACATTAATAAAAATAAATAATATGACAAACTATTGGCAAGTAACAACTCAATTCGAAAGAGAAAACGATAGAGGAAGAGTACAGAAAGTAAAAGAGATTTACCTAGTAGATGCAATGACAGGAACAGAAGCAGAAGCTAAGACGTATAAAATGTTAGAAGGATTAAGTGAAACTAACTTTAAAATTATTGCTTTAACAGAATCAAGAATTATAAAAGTTATTTAAAAGATATTTGGACCTTCGGGTCCTTTTTCTTATATTACTATAAAATAAAGAAGTTATGACTAATCAATTAAATCTATTTAGCGAAGTTGATGTACCCTTTGTTAATGAAGTAGAAATATTTAACGATACATTCGGAAAACCAAACAACTATGAACCTATCATCCCTGACAAGAAAGAATGGCAATTTGTTTATGACTTCATCCTCGAAGAACTTGAGGAATATAGAGAAGCTTGCGAACGAGGAGATATTGTGGAGGTTTTGGATGCTTTGTGCGACATTGCTTATGTTTCCTTGGGGAACGGAACTATGTTACATGGCCTTAAAGATAAGATATGGCCAGCATATCAAGAAGTACAAGAAAGTAATATGTCCAAAGCTTGCGAAACTGAAGAAGAAGCCATACAGACCGTCAGCCAGAGAAGTAAGGAACAGAGTGAGGCCTGCCATTTTGAGAGAGTCGCGGAAAGCAGGTATATTGTCTATAGAAGCCGTGATAAGAAAGTAATGAAATCAATTAAATACTTCAGACCTAACTTAAAGCAGTTTTTTACTGAAGATGAAATAAAAAGAACTAGTAATGATTAACTTAGAAGAACATAAAGTATTTGTAGAGAGCCATAAAATGGAAATGGTACCTTATACAATTGCTGTAAAAGCACTAACCGAACTATCTGCAGAACTCAATAGCGATAAATACCTACAAGAATTAAACCTAGCAATGCAAGATCTTAGATCCTCTTTAAATAATATAAAAATTAATGATTAAAATAGCGCACGAATCACCGAAAAGTATTTTTAACGAAGTACAGAAATACACCGACTACGATTACGCACTAGTACATTTATTTGAAGAAGATAAAGAATACTTCAACCAGTTTAAAGAAGCTATCAAGAACGGTAGGGAAGTTATTTTAGATAATTCTATATTTGAATTAGAAGAAGCATTTGATGCTGATAAATTTATACACTGGGTTAATGAGTTAAGAGCAGAATGGTATATAGTTCCTGATGCATTAGAGGATACGAAGAAGACTATGTCCCAAATGGCAGATTGGAACCTAAGGTATGCAGATGTAGCTTACGGTAAGAAGATTGGGGTAGTACAAGGTAAGACGTACGAGCAAATAAAATCATGCTACGAGTATATGGATAAATTTGCTGATGTAGATATGATTGCTATCTCTTTTGATTACTCGTATTACACTGAAACTATCTCGCACCCTAACAAATACGTTAGCTGGATGCTAGGAAGAGTTAAGCTACTCGGAGACTTGTTGAAAGACGGTATAATTAATACAGATAAGCCTCACCATTTACTAGGCTGCGGATTACCTCAAGAGTTTTCATTTTACTCAGACTATAATTGGATATATTCACTAGATACCAGTAACCCAGTAGTACACGGAATAAAAGGGATTGGGTATAACTCGGATGGACTGTGGAATAAAGAATCTCAAAAACTTCATGAACTCATGAACTACCAAGTTGAAGATACAAACCTAATACTGAACAACATACATAAATTTAGATGGTTTGCAAATGGCAAGAAGGAAGTATAAAGTAGGAGATAGAGTTACTTTTAGATTTGCTGGATCTGAACATCAAGGACAAATTACAGTTATACAGGAAGGCAGTAAGTACCAAATAAACGATGGGAAATATACATACCCAATTCAACAACAACATATACTAGGTAAAGTAAAATGAAGAAGACTAATAGTAAGTGGATTGCTTTCTTCTCTCAAACAGGGAGTGAAATAGTAAATATAGCAAAACATACAGGAATATGGCCTGACTTAATTGTTACAAACGAAAGACCTAACTCTCTTAGAAAGATACATCCGGACATTAAAGACTCTAGTAGATTAGTGACAATCCCCAATAAGCCAACACTAGAGGAACTAGAAGAAGTACTAGAGTACTTTACAGCACCGTTAATAACACTACACGGTTGGCTAAGAATAATGCCTCCTAAACTATGTAAAAAGTACAATATTTACAACGGACATCCAGGACTAATCACAGTATATCCAGAATTAAAAGGTAAAGATCCGCAAATTAAGGCTTTCAAAGCTAAACACGAAGTTATGGGGTGTGTATTACATAAAGTAACTGCAGGTGTAGATGAAGGAAAAGTTATAGCAGAAGAGAGATTTAATGCATTCCAGATAACAGAAGAAGAGATGTGGGAAATAACTCGAGATAGATCTCAATACCTATGGACTAAATTCCTAACTAAGATGTTATAAGATGACAAGACAAGAACAGCTACTAGTAATACTAATGGAGGAATGCGCAGAAGTATCTCAAAGAGCTTCTAAAGCACTAAGATTTGGATTAACAGACCCAGCAGGTACAGAACCAGGTCAACCGTATATAAACAAAGATAGGTTGCTAATGGAGATCAATGATTTATATGCAGTAATAGACATGACCTTTGGTAGCGAAGGACCTTATTTATCTCCTATGTTAATTCAAGATAAAAAAGAAAAAGTAGAAAAGTATTTAAAACTTTCAAAAAAGTTAGGTTTATTGGACTAAAAGTATTATCTTTAAGTAAATAAAAGTTATAGTATGGTGAGAAAAGTAGCATTAGTAGGAGCAAGTAGTACAGGTAAGACTACTGTATATGAATTACTTAAGAATAAGTTATATGAGTTTGAGTTTATAAATGAGTCTACTAGGACAGTAGCGGAGTATGGATTTCCTATTAACGAAAAAGGTACTTCTAAAACTCAACTCGCTATTAGCAGCTTTCACTTAGAAGCTCTAATACACCCAGGAGAGTTACTACTTGATAGATGCTATATGGATCTTATGGTATACTCTAATTTTATGCTAGGAATAGATTTCCCTAGTCATAGTTATATCGAGGATACTTGGGATAGAGTTAAAGACGTATACACACATTACATATACTTCCCTATCGAATTTAAATCGGTAGACGATGGAGTAAGAAGCGTAAACGAAGAGTGGAGAGATAAAATAGATAGTGAATTTAAGAGACTACTAAAAGAGGTAAAGACGCCTTACCTATCCGTAACTGGTTCTCCTATGCAAAGAGTTGAACAGATACTAAAATTTATAGAGAGATGAAATTTAAACATATAGATATAATATCTATAGACGGAATAGATATGAAAGTAAACATGGAAATAGAAGAAAAAATGATGAGCCTGTTTGACTACCTTAATAAACCAGCAGGTATGGACCTAGGCGGAAAAGTATATGCTACAGCAAAGAAAGCTAACATACCGATAGTGTCAAAGGAAGTTAAAACTAAAAACTACGAAGGACAGGTTATGATGTACCCTGAAAAATTCTTACAAGAATACTTTAGTAATGTATAGATACAAAGCAAAATTAATAAGAGTAGTCGACGGAGATACAGCAGATGTAATGATCGACTTAGGATTTGATACTTGGATTAAATCTAGATTAAGATTTAAAGACATAGATACTTGGGAGAAAAGAACCAAAGACTTAGAAGAAAAGAAGAAAGGTATATTAGCATCTGAATATACAGAACAGATGCTAAGTAAAAATAATGGTGAGTTTATTATACAATCTTACGGTAAAGGAAAGTTTGGAAGAGTGCTTGCTGAAATATTCATAGATGGAGAAGAAACCTCTTTAAATAAACTACTAATCGAAAACGGTCATGCCACGTACTATGAAGGCGGATCAACAAATTAAAAATTAAATTATGTCAAAAGTAAAGAACTACGACGAAGTAGTAAAAATTGCAGGTAAACACTTAGGTAAAGTAGGAGGAGACGGGTATAGTGATCAATATAACCCTAAACTATTAGTGAAAGTACCTCGATACCTAAACAGAGAAGGTTACGGATTAACATCAGACTCGTTTGTAGGAGTAGATACCTGGAATTGCTATGAAGTATCAGCTATAACAACTAAAGGACAACCTGTAGCGGGAATGTTAAAAATTGTATGCCCTTCAGACAGCGAATACCATGTAGAATCTAAGTCAATTAAGCTGTATCTAAATTCGTACAACATGACAAGAATAGGAGATACTGCAATGGAATGCATCTCAGGAATAGAAGCAAGAGTAAAAAGAGATTTAGATGAGTTATTAGAGACAGTAACTACCGTAAGTTTCTATACATCGAATGAAGATGGAGAAGAGCTGACTTTTAAAGCTTACCATGATCTAGGAGATATAGTAGACTTAGACCAGATAGACTTTACTGCATTCCAGTCAGACTCCACACAATTAGCGATAGAAGATACCGATAACGAAGCTAAAGTAATTAAGCTAAAATCCAACCTACTACGATCTAACTGTAGAGTAACTAATCAACCAGACTGGGGAGATGTTTTCATTAAGATGAAAAGTAAAAAACTACCATCAGCAGACTCGCTTGCAAAGTATATTGTAAGTCATAGAACTGTAAGTCATTTTCATGAAGAGATTTGTGAAATGGTATATAAGCACTTAATGGATGCATACGAACCAGAAGAGCTAATGGTAGCTTGTTTATATACTAGAAGAGGTGGACTAGACATTAACCCAATCAGAGCTTCTCATGCTAGCTTAATACCGGACTTCTTCATTAACCCAGATTACAGAATCGCTAAAACGCTTAGACAGTAATGGATACCAAAATTCATGAAGTTAAAGAACTCATAGCAGAAAGAATACCGCCTGGAGATAATTGGGAACTAGTAATAGATCGAGATAATGTTATTGAAGGGTTAGTTCAAGCACTAACACAGTATATGCGAAAGACTAAATTTAAAGGGCACTATAGATTAGAGCCGCTAAACGGTAAGTTATACGCTCTAGTAGAAGAGGTAGAAATACTAGAAGAACCAGAAGAAGAAGTCTGGGATATCTACGGAGAAAATTAAGATAAGAGTGGCTTTTTAGCCACTTTTTTCTTATCTTTAAGTAAATAAAATAAAGGTTATGATTCCAAAAAATTTTAAATACCTAGACTCTTTCGTATTACCGAGAGAGGTAGAACAGAGCGCAAGAGCATTAACAGAACATATTACCGAAGAGAATAGGTATAAGTATTTCTTGAAGTTAAAAGTAAGAAGAGAACTACACAACCATCTTACCATGATGCCAGAAGATTTTCCAATGCAGAGGTTAATTTACCTACTTGTATACAAATCTCCCTCCGGTACTCAACAATTTTTCAAAGTAGGCTGCTCACAAAAATGCTATCAAAGAATAGGAAGAAACTACCTACAAGGCACAGGAGCAAATACAGGATGGCTATCACCAGCAATGCACGAATTCTTAAAAAAATTCAAAGGAGAGTTTGAAATATATGCAAGAGAGTTTGATGATAAAATTACACAGATGGATGACGATATAGAAGTAGAGTATACTCCGAGATTAGATACAATAGAAAAGATGTATCAAGACAAGTTAAACATACAAGACGGAAAAAGAGCAATTCAAGAATTTTTTAATCTGAATAGTTTTCCGTATATTATTAAATAAAATAGGTTATATATGAATATAGAAAAGAAGTACTACACCGTCCAAGATACTGAGACGTTAAAACTAATGTACCAACACATACAGGAATCAGAAGTGATTGCTGTAGATACAGAAACCACCTCCCTTAATATGAGAAGCGGTAAGATTGTAGGGTGGTCTATTTCCGGAGCAGAAGGAGTTGGGTTCTACATACCTACCCTAGTATGGGATTACGGAAAAGAAGAGTTAGTAACTCAAGAAATAAATGGACAAAGTACCGAAGTTATCTCTAAGAATCTTCTTAAGATGCTAAAAGGTAAGAAGCTTGTAATGCACAATGCTTCGTTTGACTGTCGTTATATTAAAAACTACTACGGAGTAGACTTACTTGAAGACCTATGGGTAGAAACACTCTTACTAGTACATACAGTACAGGAGGAAGGAGCTGGTATGGGAGTATTCGGACTAAAAGCACTAGCTATATCAGTACAAGAAGAGATAGGGCTAGATGTAGAGAAAGCAGCAAACGAAGAACAAATAGAACTAAAAGGCTCTATAAAAAAGAACGGGGGAGAAGCTACAAAAACTAATTTCGAGATATACAAAGCAGATTTAGACATACTATCTAAGTATGCATCTGCCGATACTGATTTAACTTTAAGACTATGTAACCATTTCCTTAAAAGACTAAAAGAGGAGAACTTAGAACAGTTTTTCTTCGAAGATGAAGTAATGCCGATCTATAAAGAGGTTACGATTCCTATGGAAGAGTATGGGGTAGACTTGAATATGGATCTGCTCCACGAAACACATACGAATATAATAAAAGATTTAGAAGAGAATAAAAGCGTAGTAATGAAAAGCCTATTAGCAACCTCAGAAGCTAAACAATGGGTAATGGATACTGCATTTAGTAATTTTCCACCTAATAACAAAGGTAGTTGGGCACAAAAATTAGCACAAAGGTATTCACTATCATTACCCAAGTCTGAAAAGACTAAAAAGTATTCACTAACACAGAAAAATATAGAGGAATTAGAAGATAGTCCTGCTAAGGAATACCTACTTACAGGTAACAAAGACGTACTAGAGGAACTAGAAGTAGCACGTATATCAATGTCTCTATGGAGAGAGAAGAACGACGGTGAATACATTAATATACAATCTAAGAAGCACTTAGGAGAGATAGTATTTGACTATATGGGCATAAAAGCTAAGAGTAAGACTAAAAAAGGTCAAGCGCAATTCGATATGGATATGTTAGAAACGCTATCTAAAACCCATGCCTGGGCAGAGAATCTTCGTATATATAATAAGTTATTAAAGATTAAATCAACGTATGTAGATAGATTTATAGATAGAAGCGAAAACGGAAGATACTACTTCTACTTCAAACAACACGGAACTGTATCAGGTAGGTACGGCTCTGATGCTCAACAGCTACCAAAACCTAAAGAAGAAGGAGAAGATGCACCTATCATCGTAAAATATACTAACATAGTAAGAGCATTCCTTACAGCTGGAGAAGGTAGAAAAGTAATTGACTCGGATTACGAATCATTAGAACCACACTGCTTTGCATCAGTAACAAAAGATAAAAACCTACAAGACATCTTTAATAACGGATGGGACTTTTACTCTACGGTCGCTATTAAAACTGAGAAGTTAGAGCAGGATACAAGGAAGTACCCTGACGGAGTAAGCCCAGATAGAAGTTCACCTGTATTCCTTAAGAAACTAGACCCAGTAAAGAGAAATACTGCAAAAGGGTATGCACTAGGAGTACCGTATGGAATGGGAGCTTTTGCACTAGGTAAGACATTAGACGTACCGCAAAAAGAAGCAGAGCGATTGATAAACGGTTACTTAGATGGATTCCCACAATTGAAAGATTGGATGGAGAGTTCAAGAGAGCAAGTAAAAGCTCATGGGTATATTGTAAATCATGTAGGTAGAGTTAGGCACTTGCCTAAGGTAAAACGAATTTACGAGAAGTTCGGAGATAAGATACTAGACTGGAAGTTTAGGAACTCATTAAATGCACAGTACGGAAAAGATGCTGTACTTCAAGTATATAGAGATTATAAGAACGGACTTAACAACTGTCTTAACTACCAATTACAAAGCTTAGCAGCATCAGTAGTAAACCGAGCAGCCTTGAAGATAAATAGAAAAGCTAAAGAGATGGGAATTGATGCTATAGTACAAGCACAAGTTCATGATCAATTAGTAATTAACATTAGAGAAGATCAAGCAGAGGAGTTTGCACCGATAGTACAGCATATAATGGAAACCAACTTAGTACTACCTGGAGTAACCCTAAAAGCACCTCCTGAAATAGCAAACAACTGGAAAGAGGGGCATTAAAATTAAAAACGTATATATGTATATAAAATAGAGATAGACCTTAGAGCAATTTTTATTTTAAACTAACCCGAGTAGCCTAGGCACTCACAAAACTAAATGATATGAGTACATTATTCAACGAACGTACACCGTTCGACTTACTATTCCGTAACCTGTTCAAGGCAGACGGTTCTTTTCAAGAAGTTCTTTTTGAAAACAAACAACCACACCCACTAGATATTTACTATGACGATAAAGGACTTCATTTTGAAGTTGCCTGTACTGGTCTAACTAAAAAAGATATTCAACTTGAAATTGATGGAGATCTTTTAAAAATTATCTATGAAAAACCTAATGACGAAGAATTTGATTATAGCGGCTACATCTATAAAGGATTAGCCTCCAGATCTTTCAACCTAGGATATAAAGTAGCAGCTAAGTTTGAACTTGAAAGCTTAACAGCAGAGATGAAAGACGGCTTGCTTCACATACTTATTCCAATTTCAGAATCTAAAAAACCAAAAACTATTAAAATTAAATAGGTTATAACCGCTCTAAGGTTTGTCTTTTAAAATAAAGTTCATATATTAATTAAAACAATAAAAACAGTTACAAATGAGTAAAAAACTTATTCCACAAAACGACCGCGTACTTATCAAGCCAGTAGACGAAGGTGAACAAATGTACGGCAACATAGTAATCCCCGATCTGGGTAAAGAAAAACCCGAAATGGGAGAAGTCCTAGCTATCGGACCAGGACGTATGTCTGAGTTCGGAAAGTACGTCACTGTACAGGCTAAAGTAGGAGACATAGTGCTAGTACCTAGAATCGGTACTTTACGTATGGACTTTGAAGGAGAGGAATATTACATAGTACAAGATAAAGAGATATTAGCAACAATTAAAGAAACAAAAGAAGATGAGTAAACAAATAAGTTATTCAAACGATGCAAGACAGAAATTACTCAAAGGAGTAGATAAATTAGCTGATGCAGTAGTAGTTACATTAGGACCATCTGGTAGAAATGCATTAATCGGAAACTCGTCTACTAAAGACGGCGTAACTGTAGCTAAGAGCATAGAATTAGAAGACCCTATTGAAAATATGGGAGCACAAATGGTAAAAGATGTAGCTTCTAAAACTAACGACCTAGCAGGAGATGGGACTACAACCTCAACATTGCTAGCTAGAGAGATATACAAACAAGGACTTACGTTACTAAATAAAGGAGCAAACTCAGTAGACATCAAAAAAGGAATTGACTCTGCAGTTATACAAGTAGTAGACTACCTAGAAGAGTTATCTAAAGACGTTACCGAAGAAGAGCAGATCAAGCAAGTAGCTACAATCTCTGCCAATAACGATAAAGAGGTAGGAGAGCTAATCTTTACTGCAATGGATAAAGTAGGTAGAGATGGAGTAGTTACTATAGAAGAATCTAGAACAGGCGAGACTTACTTAGATACAGTAGAAGGTATGCAATTTGATAGAGGATACAAATCACCATATTTTGTCACAGACAATAACTCAATGCAAGCTGTTCTAAAAGACCCGTTAATTTTAATTACGGATAAGAGGTTGAATCAAGTAAAAGAAATACTACCTATATTAGAAGCAGTATCTCAACAGAATAAATCACTACTAATTATTGCCGACGACGTAGATGGAGAAGCACTATCAACATTAGTGGTAAATAAAATGAGAGGAATTCTACAAACAGTAGCAGTAAAAGCACCAGAGTTCGGAGACAGGAAAAAAGCAATACTCGAAGACATCGCGATACTAACAGGAGGTACAGTAGTATCTACAGAGAAAGGAATGCGATTAGATAAATTCGACTCAAAGTGGTTTGGTAAAGCAAAGAAAGCAACAATATCTAAAGACAGTACTACTGTCATAGACGCGTTAGGCTCTGAAGAAACTATTGAAGCTAGAGTAGAAGAACTAAAAGCACAGATAGAGGAAAGTACTTCTCCTTTTGAGATAGAGAAACTTCAAGAAAGACTTGCAGCATTTATTGGTGGAGTAGCTATCGTGAATGTGGGAGGACATACTGAAGTAGAAATGAAAGAAAAGAAGTATAGAGTAGAGGATGCACTTCATGCAACTAAAGCAGCATTAGAAGAAGGTATACTACCAGGAGGAGGAATCGCTCTACTTAATGCAGCAGGAAAACTTGCAACTATAGCTAGATACGACCCAGACATAAAAGGAGACACTAAGACAGGTTACGAAATACTAATTAAAGCAATACAGAAACCATTCAGTCAGATACTAGAAAATGCCGGATACCAAGAAAACGTACCTAACATATTCAGACCTATTAAGAAAGGTAGTATAGAAGCTATAAAAAGAGATATCTTTAAAGGAAGTGATTGGACAGGGTATAATCCAAGAGAGCATAAGATTGTTAATATGTTTGACGAAGGTATTATAGATCCAACTAAGGTAACTAGACTAGCATTAGAGAACGCTGCATCAGTAGCAGGTACAATGCTAACAACAGAAACAGTAATCTCAGACCTAAACGACAACAAAGGACCTGCAGAGATAGACCCTAGCATGTTCGGCCCAGGATAATGGAAGAATTAGTAATTAGAAAATATAAGAACCAATACGGTCTTTACAATACATGGACCTATAGGGGTAGTAGGTTAATTAAAACAGAAATGTCATACCCGAAAACTAAAATTAATAAAAAAACAAAACCAATGAGTAAAAAACAAGAGTTATTCGAACAGATTGAAGGATTATTTACAGACTTTCAAGAACAACACAACGGTACCACTAAGAAATCTCAAGCTAACGCTAGAAAAGCAATAGGGGAGCTAAAGAAGTTAGTTACGGATTACCGAAAAGAATCGGTAGCAGAGAGCAAGTAAGCGAGCAAAGGGAGGGGGCGCTCCTCTCTCTTGGCTTTGCCACGCGCGAATATTTAAGAGAACCTACCACGCTATAACAGATCAGGCGTTACCTAGTCGAGCGCACCAAGGTAGGTCATTTACCAAGACCCTTTCGATACCGGAGGGGTTTTATAAAAAACAAAAACAATGAGAATTACATTAAATTTAGCACAAGCAATAGCAGCAATAGATAAACTAGAATCCACAGGATTAGTAATTGATAACGGACTTCCAGGCCTAGAAGAAGGTCCAATCAGTCAGTCAACCGCATTAAAAGAAGCTACGTTAATTCTTAAGATGGCGGTACAACAAGAAGTGCAGAACAACTCCTCAAGACTTGAAAACTTAACAGACTTAATTAAAGACTTAGATCCACAATTATATGATAACGTAGAAGCGGAACTAACCAAAGTAACAGATGCAGTAAACCTACACAACACCAAAGCAAAAGATAAGTATTTTGACGAGAATGGACAAATTAAAGCTCCAAAACCCAAAAGGCTATAATGAGTGATTCTATAAAAAAATATAACGAACTTGTGGAAGAAGGTAAACTTACCCCAAACAGGATAAAGAAGGGGTATACTGAATTAGAACTTGTAGAGACTGTCGCAAACATTGCGCGACATGCTAGAGAGGATATGCCGGCTGAGATATTATATGCGTTGGCGAAGGATGAATTAGCTGTAAGAGAAGTTTGTGACTAGGGTTATTTTTCGTATATTTAGGTATGATAATAACCACACCATACACCCCGATACATTCAGTAGAATGGCTTGAAGACTTTTTTGCTAAGAATTATTATAAGAAGCCTTACGATAGGTTTAAGTGGTGGAGGAAGTATACATCAAAAACTAAACCGCTATCTACTAGAGTACCTTTAGCAGATAGAATATTGAACGGTGATTTTGATATAGGGTCTTACGGATTCGAAGCTGAACTAGTAGAGCATACTATAAATGGTAAGTATGTCGAACTGTATAACGATCAAGGGAGGTATGTAGAGGAAAGTTCTTTAGATAGAGCGAGGCGGAAAAGATTGTTAGAGGACTTCTACAAAGACGAAACTAGAAAATTAGAAGAACTAGTAAAAAGTCTCAGAGATATAGTACACATAACAGAAGATAAAGTCTGGGAAGAATTAACAGACTATAGTGATACGTTAATTGAATTCTACTATTACATAGTAGAGAAATATAAAAGGTAGTATGAAAAAAAGAGTAATACATGCAGAACTTTCTAAAGCATCTGCAGAATGGTTAACATACGAAGTAACTATTCAAAATGAAAAAGGAGAGGTTGAGAAGATTCCGGCTTATGGAAAAGACCTCCAACATGCACTAAGTAGAGTAGTACATGACGATAGAGTTAAAAAAGTTAAACCTATCGTAGATAAGATACCCCCAGGTATCTGGGCTATGTTATGGTTCATTGGCATAGGTGCATACACAGGAATAGTTTTTGATAGTCAAGTAATACTAAAAGATTGGATAGGTGTTGTATATGTTACCGGAATTATAGGATTGACAGTAACAGTACTGTCTATCAAAAATTGGTTTAAATTAAGAAATAAGTAATAAAAAAATAATGTTAGAACAAACCCCGAATATAGATATAAAACAAACACAAGGAGTAGTCTGTGAGAAATGTAATCATACATATTTTGAACAAGTACTCCATATACGGAAAGCATCAGGATTCCTAACCGGAACTGGTAAACCAACTTACATACCTATTCCAGTATTCGCTTGTACAGAGTGCGGACATGTAAACGCAGAATTCCTACCTAAGGAGTTAGGAGAGCTGTAACATATTTAAGAATATAGGCACACCCTAGTAGTAGTGAGGTGTTTAATGTTGTATATCTTCTGCCTATAGGTAGAGAGGTCTTAGTAGTAGGACCTCTTTTCTTATATACTAGATTAGTCGCTTTCAAGCTATTTATATATACAGTAAGTTACATTTAAAAACAAAAGAATAATAAGTTTTACTAAAAAAGTTACACTATGTATAATTTTATAAAAAAGAAATGGATGGCTTTTAGAGACATATTTAAAGACGAAAACGACATCAACGAAAAATCAGTTGTAGGCTTTGCCTCTTTCGTTGTAATGACCATCTTCGCTCTCGTAGACTTAGTTACCGGGTATTTCGGTAAAGACTTAGTACTTAATGAAATGATTTATAATTCATTTGTAGTAGTTACTCTAGGTTCATTTGGGATTGCTGAAGTAGGTAAAATATTTAATAAAGTTACGAAGAAAGATGTTGATGGCCCTAGGCAAGCGACTAAATAAGTGAAATATAACTAAAACAAGATGAAAGCAACAATTAAGAACATACTGAGCACTATGGCTTCAGTACCTAAAGACAAACTACTACACTTCTTTTACGGAAGTATAATAGCAACTCCATTAGTAATATGGGGAACAACAATGGAAGCTATAGGCTTTATGGTATTTGTATCAATAGGAAAGGAAATTATAGATGCAAAGATGAGATTCAGTACACCGAACATAGTAGACGTAGCTTTTACATTCTTACCAACGCTGCTACTATTAGCAGTAAAGTTGTTGAACTAATGAAAAAATTACTAGTAGTACTGAAATGGTTTACACTTACTGTCCCTTTAGGAGTATTTGGAATACTAACCGCACCAATCATGTATCCGATCTACTACTTTACCAATTGGAAGTGGTTGTGGATCTATAATGATTCTAACCGTATACAAGCTGATGGATCCTTTGAAGAGGATTATAAAATATTTCTTATCCGTAAGACCGGGTCAGATAAAGAAACATTTAAAACATCGTACCTATGGCATGGGTTTAGAAATACAGTTTGGAACCTTAGAGTGTGGTTAGGTAGTAAACAGATAGGAGATAACTCAGGAATAACTGAGAGAGAGTATACGATTGATGATATGACTCTAAACGGCGATAAAGTTTCTGATGGAGGAAGATGGGCTATGGTGTGCGGACTTAAGTATGTCGTAGATCCGGGACAAGACCCTTGGCAAGGCTGGGTTGGAGACGTTATTGATTTCAGATACTCAATACTCGGACAAAGTTTAATGTGGTTTAAAGAAGACGGGATATACTCATTCAGATATTCATTCTGTAAAGTAATCCTCGGTAGATGGGTAGCAATTAAAATTACCTGTATTAAGACAGACGTTACACTACACTTAAAATTTCAAAAAGGTAGTTGAGTAATATAGTAGGAAACTTAATGACCGGAGTATTAATAATAGCAATGATTCTAATTCTATTATGGAATAGTATTATTAGTGTATTTAAAAAAAAATAAATGGAAAACTGTTACACCAGAGAAGAGATAGAAAAAGCAATAGCTAAATTAGGCTATACATACTTTAGTAATGGAGCATATAATATAAACATTATAGGAGTAAGAAACACAGCGACCGGAGACAATATTACAAATAAGTTTGACGACTGTATGACTATGTCGTATAAAGACGATACGGGTAGATGGAAGTTTAACTGCTGGAAATGTACTACTGACCCAGGAGTATACTATTCAGAATACCTAATAAACCCAGATGGAGTAGCAATACTAAAACCTAACCAATATAGAGGTGCATATCAAATAGGACTACATCAAGGTAAGTACGAAGCACTTACTCAAAAACTACCGGTAGAAGTATATAGAGATGATAATAGAGACGATAACTACGATTTGGAGGAATGTTCTATTCAAGAAGGGATCTTTGGGATCAACATACATAGAGCAGGTACATTCGTAAACGGGTCAACTCAAGTAGATAAGTGGTCTGCTGGCTGCCAAGTTTTCTCAAAAGAATCAGACTTCAACGAATTTATGAGAATCTGTAGAGAAGCAAGAGATGTATGGGGAAACTCTTTTACATATACTTTACTAGAATCTAAAGATATCTAGATAACTGTATTAAGAGTTGCTAGTTTAAAGTAAATTTTATATATTATATAATATGAGCACAGAACAGAGAATACTTATATACGCACTTATTATACTAATGGGGTACAGCTTATTTAACACCAATGGTATTAGTACGGATGTAAAGAAGTACAAAAACGAGATCTTAGGTATAGAGCAGAAGATTGACTCTGTGAATATATTAAATAAGCAGTTAGATAGTAAGATAACTGGGCTACACTCTCAACTTGAACTTATAGACCTAGATATTACTAACGTAGAAGCTAATTTAATTTCAATACAAAAGCAAACGAAAAAGCAACAAGAAGTAATAGAAACATATTCTACTAACGAATTACAGCAATTTTTTATCGACAGGTATGGAGAAAAGGTAAGTAAAGGTGTATTAGAGGAGCAGGTAAGAATTAATAAAAGTATAAATTACAAAGTACAATCAGGAAACACTCTATACAGTATCGCAAAAACGTATAACACAAGTATAGCTCAGATAAAAAAACTAAATAAAATAAGTAATAATAGTATACAGAAAGGACAGTTACTAGTAATACCGCAATAAAATGAAGCAGATAATCTTATTATTAATTATTGTATCGAGTATCTTTAGAGCACAAGCTCAAACTAAGAAAGATACTATTATTGCACTTAGTAATCCTTTTGCAAAGTTGGTAGTAGCAGACTTAGTGTACGGAGACAGTAAGGTACTGGAGGCAGAAGAATTAAGTGGACTGCTTACGTTAACTAGAGAGAAATTAGAAATAAAAGTACAGCTAGTTAATACACTGGAAGGTAAAATAGAAAATCTACAAGATAAAGTAGAATTTAAAGATACCCAACAAGAACTAGCAATAGAACTGTCAGAAAAACTAAACAAAGAATTGAAAGCAGAGAAAAGAAAGTCATTCTTCTACAAGGTAGGGACAGGAGTAGGAGCAGTAGTGACACTAATACTCCTAGTACGATGATACAAGCTATTAAAAAAGGAGTACTTCCAACAATAATAGCACTATCTGCATTATCTGTATCTATATCAGCTGCATTCTATTCTGTAAGTGGATTAAGTAAGCTATTTGCTGGAGCATCGTATGAAGTTATGGTTATGGCTGGTTCTTTAGAGGTTGCTAAACTAGTAATAGCATCGCTTCTCTACAGGTATTGGGACATTATCAACAAGTACTTAAGAGCATACTTAGTGATAGCAGCAGTCGTATTAGTACTAATTACATCAATGGGGATTTACGGATTCCTATCCGCAGCTTACCAAGACACTTACAGAGGGCTGGAGATAAAAAACAACCAGACTGAATTCCTAACACAAAAGAAAGGTTTCTATGAAAAGGATGTTATTCGATATGATAAAGAACTTGAAAGAATATCTAATAACATTAGCACTCTTTCGGATACTAGGTCTCAATCAATCCAGATACGAGACACCTCGGTGGCTGGGGGCTTTAGACAATCAGTATCAACTTCCGGACTTCGGATTGCTCAAAAACGTATTGAAGTTGAAGAAGAGAATAGAAAAGCTATTCAAGTAAAAAGAGAAAGAGCTTCAGATAGTCTTCAAAAATACCAACTACAGATACTAGAGTTAGATAACGATAGCGAAGTAGCAGGCGAACTAGGACCACTGCAGTACATCTCTGGACTAACAGGAGCCCCTATGGATAAGATTATTAATATACTGCTACTTGTTATAATATTTGTATTCGACCCTCTAGCTATATCATTGGTAGTAGCCGCTAACTTCGCATTCGAGAAAGCATACCCGAAAAAAGAAGAGAACTTATACGGAGAAAAAGTTTTAGACCTATCTCCTAGAGATATTTCTACGATTGTAAAAGCATCTGAAAACCCGTCTCCTCCAAACGAAGCATTAAAGGAAGCAGCAGAAGTTTACGATGAAGAAGGTACCGAGGAGAGAATGAAAGCGATTGGACAAAACGGAAACACAGGAGAGCATTACCAGAAAGTAAAAGAAGTTCCGGCTCCACTGACACACGCAGATAGGTACAAGCGGAAAGATACTAGTAGTACAAAAAAAACCTATATGTAGTAGGATAGGTTAGTACTTTTTCTTATCTTTATAAAAACAAATTAAAACAGTTATATGAAACCACATTTATGGCAGATGCTAATGACTAGCGCAGTAGCAGATAAAGCAAAAGCAGAACTTACATTAAATTTACTATCAGAATCACCAGCCGGTATAGGAGACCACTCAACAGACGACTTCTATCAAAACGCTGAATCTGCATTACTTATGCTAGTAGATGCACTAGATAGAATTAAACTACTCAATAAGATAAATACAGGTCAGGACCTGATTATAGGATAAATGAGACTACCAATTATTAAAAGGATAGCTACAGACTACGATCTTGGAGAAGAAGAACTTTATGCGGCGGTAAGAGTATTAGATACGATAGCATCAGCAAGAGGAGTTTCTGAAGAAGAGCTAGATGTGATAGGAGAGCTTATATCTAATATAGAAGGAGCAAAACAAGTAGTAGATCAAAATAGGCATTACGGAGTTCCTATGAAAGACGCATTGAATACGTTTATGAAAAGAGTAACAGCTATAGGACAATAATATAAATACTTATGAAAACATGTAACTGTACCCTACCTTACGAACAGTGTTGTGGCGCTAATGCAAGCAATTCACCACATCTTATTGATAATATGCCAAAATATAATCCATACGAGTATGTTACACACCCTATACATTATGGAGGAAAAGATAATCCATATGAAGCAATAAAAGTCATAGAAGCATGGGAACTAGGCTTTAATTTAGGAAACACAATTAAGTATATCTCAAGAGCGGGAAAAAAAGATAGTATAGTACAAGAGTTAGAAAAAGCTCTATGGTACTTGAAAAGAGAGATAAAAAATCAAAAAAGTTATGCCGAAGAAAACACCGAAGATAGTAAAAGAGGTTTGGAATAGTAGTATCCAAGAAGATAGAGCGAAGAATAAACATATATCATATTCACAACTATCAATTTTTGCTACCTGTCAAAAGCAGTGGGCAGATAGATACATAAAAGGATTAGCTCCTTACACACCTAGTATACATACAGTATTTGGCTCCGCCTTTCATGAGACAATGCAAAGCTGGTTAGAAGTCCTCTACCACGGTAAGGTTAAAGATGCTGACGAGATGGATGTAGATTCCTTATTATACGAAAATATGATAAAAGAATACCAATCTAGTAAGAAACAGAACGGTGGTGAGCATTTATCGACATTAGAAGAGCTACAAATGTTCTGGCTAGATGGAAAACATATTTTTGAATTCCTTAAGAAAAAAAGAAGAGCGTACTTTACTACTAAGGGAGTATATTTAGCAGGCATAGAGACGTTACTATACCAGGAGTTACGGCCAGGAGTGATGTTCAAAGGCTTTATAGATTTAGTATTCTATGATGAGAGAGTAGACGAATGGACAATCGTAGATATTAAAACATCTACAAAAGGATGGAATAAATGGGCTAAGGCAGATGATAAGAAAAAAGCGCAGCTACTGCTATACAAAGAGTTTTTCTCAAAGCAATTTAATATTCCGTTAGATAAAATAAAAGTAGAATACTTTATAGTTAAAAGACGAATACCTAAGGATGCTGAATTTGCAGCAATGCAAAAAAGAGTGCAAGAGTTTAGACCAACAGACGGACCTCGAAAGATGAAAGAGGCGGTAGGGCTAATGGAAAACTTCGTTAGCCAAGCTGTAGGAGTGGATGGTAACTACTTAGAGAAAGAATACCCAACTAACCCTTCTAAAAACGCTTGTAGATTCTGTCCGATTAAAGAATTAAGGTTATGCCCAGACGCTATATTTTAGAAAAAAGGACTATTTATAAATATATAGATATATACCTATTAACAAAGTAAAAAGTTATGAGAAATGCAGATAAAAAGCTAACATCCGTTAGAATAGACCCAGAAATGTACGAAGACTTCCAAATGGAATGTTTGAGAGATAAGTTTTCCTTTCAAAAGCTTGCTTCTCGTGCTATTTTCCTTTATCTTAACGATAAGGAATTTAAAAGTAAGATTCAAAAACAATTAATAAAATAAGGTTATTACATGAAAGAAAAGTTTCGTTACGTAGAACAGAAAGATCGAAAAAAAATACTCCTCCTATGCGATGACATACGTATGCATAGCGGTATAGCGACTATGGCTAAGGAAATAGTTATAGGAACTGCTCAACATTTTAACTGGGTTAATTTAGGAGCAGCACTAAAGCATCCTGACGAAGGAAAGCTAATGGACCTCTCAGAACAAGTTAACCAACAAACCGGACTAACAGATTCATCAGTTAAGCTAATACCCTCTACTGGTTACGGTACTCCTGACAAAATTAGACAACTAATACAGTTAGAAAACCCAGATGCTATCTTTATATTCACCGACCCTAGATATTGGACTTGGCTGTTTGAAATGGAGAGAGAGGTAAGAGCAAAAATGCCTATCTTCTGGCTGAACATATGGGACGATTATCCTGCACCTCTATACAACAAACCGTATTATAACTCTGTAGATGTACTAATGGCAATATCAAAACAGACTAAGAACATAAACGAACTAGTGCTAGGAGAAGACGCTAAAGATAAGTTGATCAAATACGTACCTCATGGGATAAACGAAGATACGTTCTTCCCTATCAAGAAAGATCATAAGCAATTTAACGAACTGCAAAAGTTTAAAAAAGAGATGCTTAAATCAGAGGATATTGAATTTGTAGTATTTTTTAACTCTAGGAATATTAGACGAAAAAGCATACCAGATACGATTCTTGCATACAAACTCTTCTGCGATAAAATAGGTAAAGAGAAGGCAAAGAAATGTGCTTTCATACTCCATACAGACCCGGTTGATAATAACGGAACAAACCTAAGAGCAGTAAAAGATGCAATATGTGATCCTGAGTATATCAAAGTACTTTTCTCAAGTAATAAGCTACCAGCAGATCATATGAACCTACTTTATAACATAGCAGATGTATCTATATTACTATCATCTAATGAAGGTTGGGGACTATCGTTAACTGAATCACTAAGTACAGGTACTATGATTATACCTAATACAACAGGAGGTATGCAAGATCAGTGTAGATTCGAGAAAGATGGCAAATGGATAGACTTTGATGCTGAGTTTCCTTCGAACCATAGAGGTACAGTTAAAGAGTGTGGAGACTGGGCAGTACCAGTATTCCCTTCTAATATCTCTTTAGTAGGATCTGTACCGACACCGTACATATTTGACGATAGATGTAACCCAGAAGACGCTGCCAACGCTTTAGTAAAAGTATTTAACATGTCCCCAGAACAAAGAGACGAGAACGGAATGAAAGGACATAATTGGGTAGTAGGAGACGAATCTAGAATGACAGCAAGGAAGATGTCACAAAATATTATAGAAGCTTTAGATGAAGGTTTTGAGAAATTTACACCAAGATCTGCTTTTGACTTCCATAAAGTAGAGGAGAGACCAGTAGAGTATGTATCACATAAATTAACAGGATATTAAAAATGAATATGGAAAACAAGACAACAGTACTTATAAGCGCACCCGTTGATACTTATTCCGGTTATGGAGCACGAAGTAGAGATTTTATTAGAGCAGTTATAGATGCAAAACCAGATTGGGATGTACAATTACTAGCACAACGCTGGGGAAGTACTAGATGGGGATACTTAAAGGAGCACGGTATGTTAGATCTTATAGGTAAAATAGTACCACAAGTATCCCAACAGCCTGATATATGTATACAAATTAGTGTACCTAACGAATTTAAAAAAGTAGGTAAATACAATATAGGAGTTACTGCAGGTATGGAAACAACCTTATGTGATCCTAGCTGGGTGAAGGGAGCAAATAATGTTGACCTACTCTTAGTATCATCCGAACATAGTAAGGAGACTTTTCATAGAAGTAAGTTCGATGTTAAAGATAATAAGACAGGTCACATTAGGGAGAAGATAGAATTGACTGCAAAAATAGAAGTCCTATTTGAAGGAGCAGACATAACTAAGTACTTTCCTACAAAAGGATCTGTTAGCTCAACGAATCTAGAACAGACACTAGATACTATACCTGAACCATTCTGTTTCTTTACGACAGGGCATTGGATGCAAGGGGATATAGGAGAGGATAGAAAAAATCTAGGATTTACTATAAAATCTTTTTTAGAGACATTTAAAAATAAGAAAGATGCACCTGCATTAGTAGTTAAATCTCACATTACTGGAACCTCTATCATGGATAGGGAGAAGATGTTAGATAAAATTGATGAAGTACGAAAGACAGTTAGGGGTAAGCTTCCTAACATATACTTAGTACATGGAGAGATTTCTGACTCTGAAATGAACTTACTATACAATCACCCGAAAATTAAAGCATTTATATCTCTAACTAAAGGAGAAGGATTTGGAAGACCTTTTTTAGAATTTAGTCTAGTCAACAAGCCTATCATAGCTTCATCTTGGTCAGGACAAACAGATTTCTTAGATAAAGATCTAGTACGGTATGTTAAAGGAGACTTAAGAAACGTACACGACTCTGCAGTAGTTCCTAATATGATACTAAAAGAAAGTCAATGGTTTACCCCCGACTCTATAGACGTAGGGCAAGCATATAAAGATGTATATAAACACTATAAGCAATGGGCAGTTAAAGCTAAGAAACAAGGACATAAGAGTAGGACTAATTTTAGTTACGAAGCTATGACAGAGACATTAAAAAACATATTAGACACAATACCTATAGTACCTAAACAAGTAGAACTGCAACTACCAAAATTACAACTACCTAAACTAAAAAAGATATAAATGGAAAATACAGATAAACTAACAGAATGTAAAAGATGCCAAGGCAACGCTTGCTATGAACAAAAAGTAAGTGCCGATATTACAACATGGCTGTGTTGGGGATGTGGATTTACAACGAGTACGTTAATGACAAAAGACAGCGAAATAATCAGGCAAGCAATAGAGACATCTCCAGAACTCTACAAAGACTTAATATTCGAAGATACAGATAAACACAACTGGCTACCATCTACCATTACACTTCCCGAAAAAGGTATGGTATTTGTAGACGGAACAGCTAAGAATAATTGGAGATGGGCAGCGGTAAAAGCGATACCCTTAGGTGAAGGTGATAAGAAAGTAGCTGATGATCAAACTCATAAGATGGATATGAAGAATGTAAATCATTTCGAACAGAAAGACTTTATGACAGCAGCAGAATATATAGGTATGTTTGAAGTTGTAAATCAATAATAAATTTCGTATATTTAGAGTATGATAATAAGCTACGCAATAACGGTTTGTAACGAGTACGAAGAGATACAAAGACTAATTCCACTACTCTACGAACTACATAGAGAGGAAGATGAAATCGTAGTACTCTTTGATGAAAAGAACGGAACTGCAAACGTCTGGGGATATTTAAGAGACTTGGAAGAAGAAGATTATATAAAGTTAGAAAGTAAACCATTTGAAAATCACTTTGCTGATTGGAAAAACCACTTAACTAGTCTATGTTCCGGAGATTATATCTTCCAGATAGATGCTGATGAGTATCCTAGCGACGCCCTTATCGATAACATACACCAAATTATTACAGAAAATACAGACAACGAAGTATATTACGTACCTAGAGTGAATACCGTAGAAGGGTTAACTGAAGAGCACATAAGTAAATGGAAATGGAATGTAAACGAAAAAGGTTGGGTGAACTGGCCTGACTACCAGATGAGGATATGGAAGAATAAGCCTGAGATATCTTGGAAGAATAAAGTACACGAAGTGCTTCAAGGTCATCAAACATTCTCCGCACTACCTATTATGGAAGAGCTAGCACTATATCATCCAAAAGAGATTAAAAGACAAGAGAAGCAGAATAAATACTACGATACATTATGAGTAGGTTAAATTTAAAAAGCAGTGCTAATGAAGTAGGAGATAAGATAACACAGATTATACACTTCAGCGGAGGAAATAAAAGAACTTTTTCAAATATTCTATCTACACAAATAGTTCAAGGACAGTTTACGAAACTTTACCAAGAAGACGGAACATTAATTATGATTAATGATAAGAATGTAGATTGTATTGAAATATTTAAACAAAACAACTAACAGCTAAGAGAGTTATGAATAAAGATTTTACCCAATCCTATGTATCTCCTGCATTAATTGACTTTAAAGAAGGTTTTAACAGTAAGTGGGAGTTAGATGACTACTCCGATACAAATACTCCTACAGTCTTCCTAGGAATGTATGGACAGAGAGATGCAGAAGTTTTTATAAACCACAAAGGACCTAAGATTATGGTATTTGCAGGAAACGACATGCACCCACCCCAACTGAACCTCCTCGCACAACACATAAACAACCCTAATACCTTTGCAATAGCTCCTCCAGGAGAATTTTCAGACACGTTAACAGCTTTTAACATACCTCACAAGAAAAAGTACTGGGCTGTAAAGAGTTACGATAACCTAGCCCCTACTACGTTGGGAGAGAATATTTACATATATCTAGGGAGACCGGATAACAGGAGGTTAGAGTACTTTAAGTATAACGAAGTAGTGAAACCACTAGTACATGTATTCGGAAAAGATAGAGTACATTGGGTTACTGAGGAAAAGACTTTACCTTTTAATGAGTTAAAAAACAAATACTACGAAAATTCTTTTTGTTATGTACGACCTAGTGCTAGAGGAGGAGCTACAGCAATGCACGAATTAGCACACATGGGAAGAAGGACAATAGGCTTAGGTTTTCCCGAATTAGAATACTCTACAGAATTTACTAGTATTGAAAACCTAATAGAGCTAATAGTAAAAGAGTCTGAGTACATAGGAAAAATAAGACCTGATGTAGCAGATAGTGTTAAAAACTTATTCGTAGGGGAAGAGTGGTTAAATTTAAAATTTTGGGAGTAATGGAATTAGATAGTTGTAATAGAGAATATTGGGAATTTGTACGTAACCTTAGGAATGATAGAAGAGTATCAGAAGGATTTATAGAATCCATACATATAACCCCAGAAATGCAAGAAAGTTATATGAAAACTCATTCTAAGTACTATAGAATTGCCTTACTAGACAAAAAACCTTGTGGCTTTGTAGGGGTACTTGATGATGATATAAGGATCTGTACACACCCTTCATTTCAGAGAAAAGGAGTGGGGAAGTTTATGCTTAATGAAATCATGAAAATATTCCCAAAAGCCTACGGTAAGGTAAAAGTAAGTAATGAAATCTCCAAAAACTTATTTTTAAGCTTGGGATTTAAAGAAGAATTCACTATATTTACTAGATATGAAAAATAACCCTTACAAGATAGTACAAATGTTTGAAGATGAGCTTTCCTACTATACAGGCTCACCTTACGTAGTTACAGTAGATAGCTGTACTAATGCTTTATTTTTAATATGTAAGTACCTGAAAGTACAAGAAGTGACAATTCCCTGCCAAACCTACTTATCAGTCCCTCAATCAATCATCCACGCTGGAGGAGAAGTTATTTTTGATAAAAACCCTAAAAGCAACCATTGGAAAGGAATGTACCAACTAAAGCCTTATCCTATCTACGATGCTGCTAAACGGTTTACTTCTAACATGTACCTACCTGGCACCTATATGGGACTATCTTTTCATATCAAAAAACAGTTACCTATATGGAAAGGAGGAGCTATTTTGTGCGACAGTAAAGAAGCATACGAATGGTTTAAAAAAGCAAGATACGAAGGGAGAAGCGAAAAATACTACAAAGATGATGATATTGAATTTTTAGGTTGGAATATGTATATGACTCCTCAACAAGCAGCTCAAGGACTAGCTATGATGCAAAACTACCCAGAACATAAAGAAGACCTACAGGAAGTGAACGGATACAGGGACTTAACTGAATTTAGTGTATTTAAAAAGAATAAAACAATAAGGTAGCCTTACAACCGTAACGGAGATAAAAAAAAGTCTAAAGAATAGTATGAAAATAGCAGTATTCACAGAGATGAACTTTACAGGTAAGTTCCCTAGGAGTCATGAAAATATGAGGACTGAGTTTGCATGGATGGTGGCTCTGGATGCATGTCATTACAACTTAGTAGATACTCCTGAAGACCATTACGACTTAGGAATAGTAATTAACTCTAAAATGTATCCTGAGAAGGTAAGTATCAAAAGGATTAAAGAATACTGTAGTAGAGTAGCAATTATGCAAGAAGGTCCTTTTTGGTTTTTTCAAGATTACGAACTAAAGAATCAAATACACTACTACAACAACATACAAGCTGCTGACATAGTACTAGTACATAATAAAGTAGATGCACAATACTTTAGAGGTATTACAACAAACAAAGATATTAAAATACTACCCTCCTTAATGGTAGAGGATCCAATAGATATAAAAACACTACAGGATACAGAGAAACGCTCAGGAGTAATGATAGGAGGTAATATGAAAAGCTGGTACGGAGGATTCGACTCCTTCCTACTAGCAAAAAGTATTACAGACGAGATATATTCACCTAAGATGGGACAGCGACAGGAGAGAGAAGAAGAGTTAGGTATAACACAACTACCTTACCTACAGTGGAACAGGTGGATAGTAGAACTGTCTAAGAGAAAAATAGGGGTACATATGATGAGAACACACGCAGCAGGAACATTTGCATTAAACTGTGCCTACTTAGGAATACCGTGTATAGGGTATAAAGGATTAGATACTCAAGAAATATGCCACCCCAACTTGACAGTAGAGTTAGGAGATATAGAGCATGCTAAGTTTCTGATAGAAAAATTAGATAAACAGAAAGATTTTTACTATATTAATAGTCAAGCAGCAAAAACAAATTATAAAGAAAAATATCATGAAAATATCTTTAATACAACCTTCAAGAAACAATTTAAAATATCTTAAATGGTCTTACAATTCAATTCGTAAGAATCAAGGCGACCATGAAGTAGAAATCTGTGTAGCAGATGACTTCAGCGATAAGGACGGTACATGGAAATGGTGTCAAGAGATGATGAAAAAAGACTCTCATTTTAAAGCAATAAGAAATGAAGGGCCAACTCGTCTAGGACATACGATACTATATGATACATTAGTTAATGAGGTAGCTACAAACGATGTATGTATGATATACCATGCAGACATGTACTTATGCCCTGGTGCTTTAGATACTATTGAAAAAGAACTTAAGGAAAAAACAATAGTATCCCTTACTAGAATTGAACCACCATTACATCCTCCAGGACCAGAAAAAATATTAAAAGATTATGGTATAGAACCTGAGGAGTTTAAGGAAGATTTGTTACTAAGTAATTTAGGTAGTTCTGATTTTACAGGGCCTGGTCTTAGTACCACAACAGAAGGTATATTTGCACCTTGGGCATTTTGGAAAAAAGACTTTCAAGAGATAGGAGGACATGATCCTATATTTGCTCCACAATCAAAAGAAGATACAGACATATTCAACCGTTTTCATTTGAATGGAATAAAATTTATACAGACATGGGAAGGGTTTGTTTATCATATGACTTGTAGAGGTTCGAGATTTGCAGACGGAGCAAAGAGAAACCCGGACGGGGAAGTATTTATGAAGAACAGAGAGACAGATGAGTGGCTAAAACAAAATCAAAAATCGACTAGAGAGTTTATTCGTAAATGGGGACACTACTGTAAGCATGACGAATATATGAAACCTATAGTCCCTGCTAAGTACGATATTGGATTGGTTGTTAAAAATTGTAACTCTAATTTATTAGAACTATTAGAACCTTGGTGTAGTAGTATATATATCGAGGATGATATGCAGGTTCTTACTATCGATTACTTTGAAAAAGAAAAAAATAGTACTTTGTATGATTTGAGCGAAAGAATAAAGCCTTATGATAATGAAAAAAATAATGAAATTCTAATAAGATTAGACGCAGCTTCTTTTAACCAACAAGACTTTACATATATACAGCAGCTCTCTGAAATTATTCAAGACAACGGAGAAGTAGGAAGCTTTCAATTAGGAAATCTATTTATAGATATAATACAAATGAATGAATACCAAAACACTTTAATTACATTATGAAAAAACAATATACAGTATTATTTAAAGAAGCAGACGGATATGAATATGAATTTAAATTCGTAACAGATAATATACAGAAAGCAATAAGAGAGTACGCACATAACAAAACTGTAGTAGGACATCAGATACTAGAGGAAGGGAACAGCGACAAGAAACAAATGTTATTTGGCTAAAATAACAAGCTATTTATTAGTATACCATATAAATTATTCATATCTTTATTAAATGAAAACAAATAAAAAAATAATATTAGAGACAATCAAGCAAGTTGTAGCTGAATCAGCTAAAGTAAAGTTTGCTGGCCATCAATTTATGTTAAAGGTTGATGTAAACGAAGATCCGAATAAGAAGGGATTGAAAATACAATTCATACCAACAACTTTCGGACAAATCAGCCAAACTCAACAAAACGATATTGCTATCGAATTAGAGACAAGACTAGAAGCAGGGTTAGAAGAGTACGGTATGAGAGTAGAGAGAGATAGAAACCTAAAAGATAAGACAATTATAGGATTCTTTGTTTATATAGAGTATTTTGATAAAATAGTAAGACAAGCATTAGCAGGTCAAAACCCAACCCAACCAGAAGCAGAAGAAGATGAGCAAATATAGTTTTAAGGTTAGAGAAGGTAAAGAGTTTATAAAGACAATAGTTGCTTCAAATAAAGAAGAAGCTATTGAAATATTCTCTAAGATTAAAGACTTAAAAAAAGAAATATTTACAAAGCTATATGAAGTTGTTAAAAGATAAAATACGGAAAATTCTAAAATCTAATATAGATGTTAGTTATAGAATTAGTTCTACTGAACCTAATAGAGAGGATATGAATAAAGCGATATTTAAAGATATACTTAGCGAATTAAAGAAGATAGATGAAAGAAGAGATTTTATGGTAGATGAGATAGGTATGGATATGACGCTGTATGAAGATCAATTCTTTTCTGTAATAGAGAACCTATTTAAACTAGCTTTTAATAAAGAACAACTAGAATTAATACAGATGTACTTATATCAATTAGCTCCTGATAAGGAATGGGACGGAACAATTATAGTAGAACAAAATAAAGAAGAAAGAACAGTAAGCTTCAGAACTCCTGAGGATGTATGGAATGTTATCCTAGAATTAAAATAAAACAAAAGGTTATAGATGAATTTAAAAATGATTATCTGCCCTAAATGCGGCAATGAATTTCCAGAGAAGAGAAGAGAGTTAGGCTACCATGTATGTATAAATTGCTCATCTGAAGAACCTGTAGTAGGAATCACTACTGTAGAAGGTTCTGGAGACCATACCTACAACGACATTATTATAATGAAGCAAAGCCAAGCTAGAGCAATAGCTAAAAAAGCAGGAGAGCTTACAGGTAAGAAAGTTAATTTGGAAGTACTAGACTTCGATAAAGACGAAGCAATAGAAGTACAGTCACAGAAAGAGAAACTCGATAGGTTACAGGACGATGATGTCTCTGATGAAGACGAGCATGAAGATGAAGACCCAGAAGGAATTACAGGCGAGGTAGAAGGTATCGACTATTAAAAAGGTATAGAAAGTGGGTAGACCGGTAAAGATACTAAAGAAGGAAGATATAGAGAGAGCGACTAAGATGACAAGGTCAAACCGTGCAGCTGCTAGGTACCTTCACGTATCCTTTACTCATTATAAGAAGTACGCTAAGAACTACACAGATCAAGAAACAGGAAAGACCTTATACGAACTCCATAAAAACCAAGCCGGTAAAGGAATTCCTAAGTTCTTATCTAATAGCGGTAAAGAGCCGCCTATCATGGACCTTATTGAAGGAAGAACTCCAGCAGAACATTTTGACCCTAAGAAGATTAAGCAGAGAATTATATTTGAAGCTCTTATAGACGAACAATGCTCTCATTGCGGATTCACAGAAAGAAGAGTACTTGATACGAAAGTACCATTAATGCTCCACCATAGAGACGGCAATAAGAAAAACTGGAACTTAGATAATATACATTTCTTATGCTATAATTGCTCTTTCTTATACGCTATATCTCCTATAACAGACCAACAAGTAGAGGTGGCAGAGGATTACTTAGATAGAAACGTAGAGGAAATAGATTGGGAACTTGACGAGCATCACATTAGTCATTTAAAAGAGTTAGGGCTGTACCAGGAGGAAGAAAAACCAGGATCGCAATACATAAGTCGTCAATAACACCACACAGCTATGTCAAAGAAAAAAGCAGGTAAGTTCTCTACCTTTAAAAAAAAGAAACCTCTTGAGAGGAGAGTTGCTGACGATCTAGTCAGACAATCAGAACAAAACGAAAAACTTAGAGAAAAGAATATAGGAACATCTTTCCTGGATTTATTTTAAACATACGAATAAAACACAAAACTATGATGTACATTAGATTTATATTAGGACAATTAAAAATACTAGTACTAATTATATTCTCCGGAATATTTGTATACCCATTCTTTGTATACCCAAATAGGAGAAAGAATTGGAAGACTAGATTTGGTTCGTTTAGATCTAAATGGTATTGGTTCGCTGCTGACACAGAAGGAACTGGTTGGCAAGGAACTGATGACGAACATTATCTAAATGCTACATTTGGTTTATATGAGTTAGTTAAGAAAAGAGATGACCAAGGTAAGTGGGTTCCTGACTATGATAGGTTTTGGGAAATGAATGAACTCCAAAAGTTTATACTAGCTTATAGATGGAGTGTGATTAGAAACGGATGTTGGAACTATATACAGAGTGTGACACCTAAACAAGGTCCATGGGAGAATGAAAACTGTAAGATAAGTACAGGAGGTGGGTCATGTAGATTATGGAGGAATAAATATAAACTCGGTACTCAATCTGTAACTTGGGAGGTAGAAGGTACTAAATACTTTAGGTATTCTTTTACTAAAAAGATATTTAAAGACTACTATCTAAACTTTATGATTGGAGCCTCTACAAATAGATACCTTATAAAATTCAGAATATTTGATATTAAAGATAACTAACTATTAGTTGCAAACTACTATAATATTTCGTATATTTAGGTAAATATAAAAGAGATGATAGTAGAACGAGTATTTAGGAGTGAAAAGTCAATGCATAACTATATGCAGAATAAGTGGATGATTAACCAGTTAAAAAAGAAATACTCACCAGACACATACACTGCTAAAGTCCATTTAGAATCTAGAGAATTACGAGTATATAAAAGATAAATAGAATACAGATATGAGTGTTAAAATGAATAGAACTAAAGATTGGCAAAAAGTACCATTACCATACACAGGTATTACCTTACCTAAATTTACACCTGCTACTCCCTTTCCTAAATACGTTGGTAATTGGGAGATTGGTAAAGGAAGTGGGTTGTATTTCTCTACATTTAAAAAACCAAATTGGTTTCATAGGAAAATGACACATTTAATACTAGGGTGGGTGTGGGTAAATTAAAGTTTAATATAAATAAGAACTATGAGATCTGGAACAATGTATCTGTTTGGGAAAATGATGGCGAAGAATGGTCTACTCATTTTGAAACTACAGATAAGCTATGGGAAGAAGTTATCCAACCTCGAGTATCTGCTTACATAAAGGGTAACGTACTAGAGATTGCTCCTGGCCGAGGCCGAATGACAAGGAAGCTTCTAGAAAGTAGTATAGATCTAGAAATTTTAGACCTTAGTGATACATGTATTGCTAGGTGTAAAGAAAGGTACGGAGAACAAATCTCTGGCTATCATGTAGGAAATGGTAAAGATCTAAGAAGTATTGAGGATGAGTCTAAGGATTTTGTATTCTCATTTGATTCTTTTGTCCACATGCATGAAGAAGTTATAGATTGCTATATAGAAGAAATATCAAGAGTCTTAAAATCAGGCGGTTATTGCTGGATCCACCACGCAAATATATCTGAAGGTAATGATGATAACTTTAAGAATATTGCGGGAAGATCAAATATGACCATTGCTACATTTAAAAACATAGCAGAAGATTATGGATTTGAAATAGTTAAACAGGATCTAATTAAATGGGAAGCAGAAGGAAATCCTGAATGGCTGAGAGACGGGCTATCATTACTTAAAAAATTATAAAAATAAAGTTGCAAAATAGAAGTATTATCACTATCTTTAGACTATGGGAGAAAAAAGAGGAAATACAGGAAAGCTAATATACGATTTTAATACTGCAGGAGTAATGGAAGTATTTTTAAAAGATATATGGCGTAGAACTACATGCAGAGAATTCAGATCCTTTGACGGTAAGAGAAGGATATCAGAACCTACTATGATAGAGCACGGGAAAGTAGATATGCCTATGAGAACTTATGAGTATGATGGAGCTGTGTATGTATATGATACTAATATGGAAGTGAATAAAAGTGGTTCCGGAAAGATGGTGACAGGAGAGGTTTGGGATGAAGCAAGAAAGCAAACAGAAAAAAGAGGAGTATGAAAAAATTACATTTTCAAAACACAGAAGAATTTGAGACATTATTTAAAAGGAAAGATAGGACGATAACAGATACAATAGTATCTGCTATAAACGAAGCATACCAATCTAAGAAGAAGACTGCTAAACTATTCCAAGTATCTTTCGAAGACGTAGAGATCGCTTACGACATCGATCTACCTTCCACGCAATGGGAACTAGCTCTAGAAACCTGCTTAGCTCATTACCAGAAAGAAGAAGAATCAGACTTAGCTATAGATACGTACCTATTACAAAAAGGAATTAGACAATGGTTAAGCTAATATACATAAACGACATATACTACCAACTTGTAAGAACTATAAAAGTATCACAAGTTAACGGTAATATGGAAGGATTAAAAGCATGGAGGGATAAGCTATTCTGTGACCATGTGCTTAAGTATCAAGAAAACTACTTAGTAGTTAGGAAAGTAGATGATGTAGAAATAATAGAATAATGAAGAAAGATTTTAAAATATGGCATATAAGTGATACGCATACGTATCATGAGTTACTAAAGACACCAGAAGATATCGATATGATTATCTTTTCTGGGGACTGTAGTAACCCTAGAGATCCTTATAAAAACCAACCTGAAGTAGTTAGGTTTGTTGAATGGTTTGCAAAACAACCAGCTCGGTATAAAATAATGATCGCAGGCAACCATGATAGTTCTATAGAATCGAGATTAGTTTCTAAAGAATTTATAGAGCAGTACGGAATCACTTATATAGAAAACGAAATAGTAGAAATCGCAGGTTATAAGATTTTTGGTAGTCCGGTTACACCAAGCTTTGGTAACTGGTGTTTCCAAAAAGCTAGAGCTAAAACAGATAAGTTGTGGAAGTTTATTACGGACGATGTAGATATAGTTGTAGTCCACGGACCTCCTAAAGGTGTCCTAGATTTAAGCGAAAGACACGACAGGAGTTTAGAGAGGTGTGGAGATAGTGCTTTGTTTAAAAGATTAGAGAAAGTACAGCCAAAGCTTGTATGTTTTGGACATATACATAATCTAAAAGGTATTAAGAATGCCGGCACATTAAAGCTAGCAACTATGGATACTATATTCAGTAACGGCTCAGTTGTTACAGATAATAAGTTTGGAGTTTTAAGTAGTAACGGCAACATTATATCACTATAATAGTTGCCTACTACCTTATTTATTCTTATCTTTAGGTATAGGAAGTTTAATTAATATAAAATAAAAGTTATGTCAGATTTAATTCAAAATTTTAACGAAGGGTTAGGTTCTTACCTTACAAAAGACCAAGTAAAAGAGATTTGCCCTGTAGCATTTGAAACTGCTCCAACAAATCCAAACGTTACAAATAAGTATTTGTTTGTAAATACAGAAACAATTATAGACGATCTAAGTAAGCTAGGCTGGAAACCAGTTACAGCAGCCATGCGTAAGAATAGAGGTAAAGATACTATCTTTTCTAAGCATATGGTTACGTTTCAAAACCCAGACATCATGATTAAGAGTAAAGATGGAGATGATGCATTTCCAAGAATTATTCTATCAAATAGTCATGACGGGCTACAGGCGTTTAAATTCTCTGTAGGAATATACAGGCTAGTTTGTTCTAACGGACTCGTAGTAGCTGATGAGGAATTCTCAGACTTTAAAATCAAACATAAAGGATATACCTTCGAAGAGTTGAGAAATGTAATATCACAGGCTGTACTAGACTTACCTAATAAGGTAGAGGTCCTAAATAAGATGAAGAGTAAAATATTAACGAAAGAACAGAGAGAAAAATTAGCTCTTGATGCTATGTTAGTACGAGCTGGAATTACTCCTGACTCAGATAAAGCAAAGGACTTTGAGTACGATCAAGAAACCTTAGTAGATATTCTAGAACCAAAACGTGATGCTGATAAAGGAGATGACCTATGGAGAACTTTTAATGTTATTCAAGAGAAGATTACTAAAGGAGATTTTCACGCAGCTTTAAAAGGAGCTAAGGTTCGTAAGGTAAGAGCTATTAAGAGTTTTGAAAAAGATCTAGAAGTTAACAAACAACTTTTTAGATTAGCAACAGCTTTAGTATAATGATAGAGGTAATCAAACATACATTAGGGATATGTGGAGAGCATTGGCATCCAAACATTTGGACTGCCTTTGCATCCACTCCAATAATAGCACCAGCACTGTACTGGATTAAATGTAAGTGCGGTGGGTGGTTTAACAAACATAAGAATAATTGTAAAAGTGAATAAGCTATGGATGTAAGTACAGTTAACTTGGTTAAAGAAACACTAGGGGTAGTTATGCTCTCTAGTATGGTAATAGGACAGTTAATAGGTATAATCTCTGCAATGTATTATTGGAATGATCCGGAAAAGGAGAGTGTAGATATATTCTACATGCTAGCTACGTACTGGATAGTAGCACCGCTAGGAGCGTGTTTTTTATTGCCTTTCGCTATTATGTACACCCCAGTTTATTTGATTGGTAAGTTAAGAAAAGTAAATTAATAAGTAAATAAATAAGTTATGGAAGTAGAAGAAAAATATTACGTATCATCATCAAAGATCAACGCTAAGATATCAGATACAGTCTTAGAAGGTATGCACTTAGAAATAGGCGGAATAACTTTCCAACGACTATCTAGAAAACCTAGAGGGAGATCAATACAGAGAAAACTATTGAGTATAGACAACAGTACACGTTTAGTAATTTACAGGTAGTTATGATAGGATATTACATTTTAGTAGGAACAGTTTGGTCATGCTGGCTTGAGTACTTTACCACCAAACACTTAGAGGGGGAATATGGAGAGAGTTGGAAATGGCTAGAAAGAGCATTCCACATAACCTTTTTCCCTATTAGTATAGGTACATTTATAGTTGCTATATTTAGAAATAAATAAGGTATGAAAAAGGTATGGGTTAACGGTTGTTTCGACATATTACATCGAGGACACTATGAATTATTTAACTACGCCAAATCATTAGGCGACAGACTTACCGTAGGTGTAGATACAGACGAAAAAGTAGCTAAAGATAAAGGACTAGACCGTCCTTACAATAGGATAGAAGATAGGCTTTATGCTTTAAATAGTTTGAGAGCTGTAGATTTAACATATGTTTTTAATACTAGAGAAGAACTCATACAATTAATAAAACAATCATCACCTGATATCCTGGTAGTAGGTAGTGATTGGAAAGGAAAAGAAATAGTCGGTGGCATATATGCTAAAAAAATCGTATATTTCGATAGAATAGGAGAGTATTCGACTACTAACATTTTACATAATGAGAGAAAGTAAACTAGAATCACAAGGACAATTAAGAGCATTTATCGATATCGACGAAACTATATGCTTCTATGCAAATAAGAGAATATACGAACTAGCAATCCCGAACTCAAAAAACATAGACAAAATTAACGAACTTAAACAGAAAAACTGGCATATCACTTACTATACAGCTAGAGGAGGTGCCAGTAAGATTGACTATACTAAGTTAACCGCAATGCAACTAGAAGAGTGGGGATGTCTCTACGATGACTTAATAGTAGGGTATTCAGAAGATAGTACAACACCCACAAAGCCGTCTTACGATTTAATAGTAGACGATAAAGCTAAAAGAATAGAAGAATTATGATAGTACAACCGAAAATCGTTCAAAAAGGATGGGGCGAAGAAGTATGGATACATAACGACAGAGAGTATTGTGGAAAATTACTTAGGTTTTTTAAAGCAGGTAGTAAGTTTTCATTACACTACCACATTGTAAAGAAAGAGAGTTGGTATGTCGGTAAAGGTTCATTTGAGTATATCCGTTTAGATACAGAAACTGGAGAAGAAGTTAATACAACCATTACTAAGGGGACTTGCCTTACAATAGAACGAGGATCGCCACATCAATTAGTAGCGTTAGAAGACATGTCAGAAATATTCGAAGTATCAACAGAACATTTTGATGAGGATAGTTATAGAATTAGAATAGGAGATACATTATGAAGATACTAATTATAGGAGACAAAGGTACAGATACATTCAGTTACGGAGAATGTAATAGAATATGCCCAGAGGCTCCAGTACCCGTATTTACCCCTGTATACCAGACGGAGAACGAAGGTATGGCAGGAAACTTATACAGGAACTTATTAGGATTGTTATCAAAAGAAGATTCAATAACACTTCTAAGTAATACAGAAACTATTACTAAAACTAGACTAGTGGATTTAAAATCCAATCAGATGTTAGTAAGAGTTGACACCAACGATAGCTGTAAAAGAGTAATAAAACAGGATTTAGATAATGCTCTTACTTCAGAATGGGATGCTGTAGTAGTAAGTGACTATAATAAAGGATTCTTATTAGAAGAAGATATTGAATACATATTGGAGAAAAGTAAATTAACCTTTATAGACACTAAAAAACAAATAGGAGATTGGATTATAAAAGCTGACTTTATTAAAATAAACTCTACAGAATACAGCACAAATCAGAAAGCATTTCTAGAATTAGAAAATAGACTTACAGGAGAATTAATTGTTACTCTAGGAGGAGAAGGAGTTAAGTGGAGAGACAGTATAATTAAACCTAAAAGTAAAATACAAGCTCTAGACGTTTCAGGAGCAGGAGATACATTCTTAGCCGGACTAGTATACAGGTACTTAGAGAGTAGAAATATAAAGCAAGCACTAGTATATGCTAACAGCTGCGCACAGGAAATAGTACAGCAAAAAGGGGTAGGAACCTTAAATTAGTATGAGTAAATTAGAATTTTATCCAACACTAACTCCCATAGAGATGCTTGAAGAAGGTATATTTGGAGGATCTTATTTCGGAGTAGAGATACTAGAAGGAGACTACGACTACCAGAGTTTATTTCAAGAAGCACTCTCCAATGTATCCCCTCACCTATACTTAGGAGAGAAGTATAAGCCGAGCAGTAATAAGTTCAAGATCCGGAGTGGAATGCCTTACG
>TARA_B110000037_G_scaffold53128_1_pt1 | contig 37996 bp, 29 predicted proteins | sample TARA_B110000037 | Tara Oceans TARA_B110000037 (sample SAMEA4397196) | marine metagenome | biome: Polar Biome; feature: [MIX] marine epipelagic wind mixed layer (ENVO:01000061); material: water (ENVO:00002006), including particulate matter (ENVO:01000060) such as... | depth 10-100 m | reverse complement strand
AAGGCCGCCGCGAAGGATTTCCCATCCTCCAAGGTCGATTCCGCCATCGCCGCCTACACGCTCGCCTCGGATCTTGCGGTCGAGGAAGCGAAAGCCCATCTCATCAGCCGAAATTCCGACAAGGCGGCGGAGAAAATCAAACAGGCCACCGAGATCTGGCCGACCAACCCGAAACTCGAAGAATTCCGCATCCTCGTGAACAACTCCGGCGGAGTTGCCACCGCCCGCAACGATTTCGACCGTCTCCTTTCCGAAGGTAACTATCGCGAAATCGCAAAACGCCAGTATGAATTCGTCCCGGCCATCCAAGGTGATGCAAACCGCGAAGACGCCTTCAGGCAAATCATGGAGAGCCTCCGGAAAATCGAGGCAGCCATTGGCAAGGCCAGTGAATTTTCACGAATCGGCCAAAACTACGGAGCATGGGAGCAACTCGCAGAAATCCGTGAGCAATTCCCAGATGATCCGAAACTTGGCCGTGAAATGGAGCTTCTAGCTCCAAAAGTTGCGGACTTCACCCTCGCACTCGACAAGGCACGCCAGTTCGAAAGCCGCACCCCCAAGCAAACCGGCTCATCACTCACCTGGTATCTCAAGGCAAGGCAGATCCACCCACGATCCGAGCAAGCTGAAAATGGAATCGAACGTCTCTTGGACGAAATCCTGCCAGAGGAGCAATAACTCCGGTGAGTTGTCGGTAGCCTGCGGTTGCACTCAGTTCCCCAAGCGCTCTACAAATTCATCGAGCAAAGCGTTGAGCCGCACCTCTTTGGCTATTTTCTTCGGCACATCGAAGCCAATCCAGATTGCGGTCGATCCGCTGGGACCAAGGCGCAGCGTCCAAGCATCACGCTCGGAAGCGGTAGCACCGGTAAAACATCGTGTTCCAGAGCGGTTTTTTAAAACGCTTACAGCCTCTTCAGCTGCCGGTTCACTCAGCGCAGCTACGGACTTCGGATTGGCAGTGTAGATCGCCTCTCCTTCGGCATTCTTGATCTGACTAATGAAAAAGGGCTTCGGCTTCTTTCCTTCATTTCCCAGAGTAGCAAAGCCGACCGACATTTCCATTGGAGTTGCAGCGACGGCTCCACGATAGAGATCTTCGGTCGTTAGAAAGGGTCCAGTAATCCCGCACCTCTTTGCCAAGCGTTCTACTTCGGCAGGCCCAATCTGCCGGCCCGTCTGGATGGGTTTGCCGGGAAGAACCAGCTTCCCCCGCTCCGCAGCTGCTGCTGCGACGAAGGGCTCAAAAGCAGAACCGAGATCGCGCTTTGACCGTGTCCTGTCGTATGCAGAATGGGAATAGTCCCTTCCTCCTACCAGAGCCAGAACCGCTCCAGTTTTCGTTTCCGTCGTCACGGCTGCGTATTGAAGATAATCCGTCGGCCCACCGGGCACAAAATCGCGGTGGCGTGAATGCTCCCATTCGCCTTCTTCCTCGAGCGCTACCACCGCACGGGTGAGTTCCGACTCAAGCCTCCCCTGCCAACCCACATCAAGCGTAGTCGTTACCTGCAAGCCTCCCAGCAAGATATTTTCCTTCTCCAGAATTCTCTCAAATTCGTTTTGAACCTGCCTCAACGCATACGACTGACGGCTTTCTGCCTCTTCGTCCTTCGAAAGCCGAATCGCGAGATTCTCGACCGCAATCGCCCGCTCACTGGTGACAAATCCCGCATCTACCATCCGAGCCAGCACTTGACCGCGCTGCTCCTCTGCGGCAGAAAAATTCCGAAGTGGTGAATAAATATGCGGCCCGCGAATAATCCCCACCAGCATCGCGCATTCTCCCGGATGAAGCTGCGAGGTTGTTTTTCCAAAATAGATTCTGGCCGCCTGCTCCACACCGTATGCACCGGAGCCGAAGTAGATGCGGTTCAGGTAGTTCGTCAGGATTTCATCCTTCGAATAACGCGACTCGATCCTCATCGTCAGAGCAATTTCCACCGCCTTTCGGTGCAGGGATTTCGCCCGCATATCGTAAGTATTTCGCGCGAGCTGCATAGTCAGAGTCGATGCTCCCTGGGTGAAATCCCTATCCTTTACATTCCTCACCATCGCCCGTGCAAGACCACGAAAATCCACCCCCCCGTGTTCAAAAAAACGGGCATCTTCCCTTGCAGCAAGAGCCTCCACCATAAAGTCCGGGATCTCCTCGCGCTTCACCGTTTTCCGGCCACCGACTCCCGGAGCCGTCATCTCTATCCCATCCCGGTCGTAAAATACCGTTTCCCTCGGAATCTTCGAGACCTCATCTAGATCGAACTTCGAGGCCACTAGAAAATAGAAGAACGCGATACCCAGCATGATCACGGCAGCCACAATCGAAGCTTGAAAAAGCAAGACCACAGGCCCGTGTAACCACGCAGGAAGACAACGCTTCCAAAGTGGGGTTTTCTCAATAGGTCGCCAGGTTGACATCGCTTAGACTCGGTTCCGCGCGGAAAAGACCACACAATTACCGAGATACCAACCCCATTCTGAACCCGCGCAGCGGAAACTTACTCGGCAGGATAGCGGAAGTGTTCGAGAATTTGATAGTCGAAAATAGCGTTTTCCCATTTCACACCACCACCCGCAGGATGGTGAACCACCCAAGGAGCACCGCCTTCGCCATCGGGTCCTGGAACTACGATTCCGATATGGGTTTCAGCATTCGAGAGCGCCCACAAGATCACGTCACCCGTTTCAAAAGTCGATGCATCGCGGCTGTTCTTGATTGTCTCACCCTTACGGCTGAAAAATCTCTGAAGATTCGGCACGCGACGATGGTCGATGTTCGGATCGATTGAATTAGATCCCCAAAGCTGTGGGTAGAGTCGATAGTTCGCTTTCATGTCCTCATGGATTTCAGCCTGAAGATCGATTCCGATCTTCCGGTAGCAGCGAACCACAAGGTCAGCGGCTACCCCTTTTGCTAGTGGAACGTCACCGTCCGGATAATCAATTTTAAAATACGCCGGATCGTAGGTTATCGCTAGATTCGAGTATCTCAGAGCCTCCGCAGCTAGTTTATCGCCCGGTTTCCCAGAAGCCACCAAGCTACTGGCAATCAACTCAGTCTGTGCTTCGGATGGCCCCTTTTGAGCGGCAAGAACGTTGCCAATCCAAGGCTTCACAAAGAACATTCCGGCAATGAGCGTAATTGCCACAATCACCCAACCTCCGAAGAAATTTGGTTTCTTTGGTTTGCGCGGGCGCGGGCCTATGTATTCAATTGCGTTGTAATATCCTGAGCGTGAACGTGCCATTTGGTCAAAAATTCGTAATTACCTAAGCAGGTCCGGATCCATGCGACCATGAAAATATCCGAAAAACCTATTTTTCTTATACGGACGTTTGACGGCGCGCTTTTCACTAAAATCCACATTTCAAACAACTTTATGCAAATCTTCAATTCAAGCAGCCCGCTCGCCTGGGGTGAGCTCGATGTTCCCCTTCTTGGGATCACCTCGGACTGGTTCGGAAAGACCTTGACGCCACCCCTCGCATTCTCGCTGGCTTCGGATTCAAAGCATCTTTGGTTTATCGCGACCAGACAGGCTCCCGCCTCCGTCCTCCCGGATGCAATTCCCGGTCGCTTCACACCAGATCTCTGGAAACACGATGTCGCAGAATTGTTTATCGCCGATCCCAAGGGGAAATCCTATTTGGAGTTCAACTTGGCTCCGAACGGTGCCTGGTGGGCCGCAAAATTCTCTTCGCAACGCCAACTTTCCGAAGTCCAACCGGATTTCGAATGCCATATGAAAGCATATGCCGATGCAACCGATCCCACTACATGGGTGGCCGCCCTTTCCATTCCGCTGGAGTTTCTTGGCGAACACATCTGTTTCGGCATGGGAAGTCCGATTAACACTACTTTCATCCTGAATTCACCGGCGCAAACTTTCCACACTGCTGCAAAGTTACCCGGCGAAAAACCCGATTTCCACCAGCCTTCGGAATTCCCAAAATCGATGCTACTGAAACTACCTCTCCGCTAGGATTCTTCCAGCTTGGACACTGCTCATATTCAGATATCATTGCGCGTGAAAATGGAACGGTTCGAACTCAGAGACATCGTCACCCAAGACAAGAATGGGATCGTGTATGTCGCGCAGGATTCTGTTCTTGGACGGAAGGTTTCGATACGCCGTTTCTTCCCCTTCGGCCAGAACGGGGGAGGCCTGGAAAAGGAAGAGGCCATTGCTTTTGAAATCGCTGCAAAGCGGCTCTCTGAGCTCGAACACGTTTCTTTAAGATCGATTATCATCGGAGACATCGACCCAATCGATGCTATCCCCTATCTCGTGACCGAATGGGTGGATGGAATTTCCCTGAAGACGATACTCGCAGATGAAACCATGGAACCTGCCCTGGTGATCGACGTTCTGCGGATCGCGTTGGAAACGTCCATTATACTCTCCCACGTGCTGGGCGAAGAAGCCGTATGGGTCGAGACCGAAATCGAATCTATCGTAGTCGGCACGCAGGAGAGCGGGCGCGGTTTCACGTTCTGGATTTCTCCCTTCAAATGGCTCGGTGCCGATATCCAATCGCGCAAACTTTCTTCGATCGTCGAACTCGGAGATGAGCTAACCGGATGGAACAAAAAAATCGTTAGTGATCAAGCGGGATACGGCCTGGGAGGTTGGCTGAAATGGCTTAGGAACAACCCGGACGCCAGACTACACGAAGCCCTTGAATCACTCTCCGCCTCCACCGGAAATGAACCACCAGCAGCAGAGGAAGCACTCGTCCAACAGGCGAGACGCCCTGCCGCGCCAAAACTCAAGGAAACCTCTTCCAAGACGCCTTTACTAGCAACTGCCGGAGTCGTATTGCTCGTGATCGGGGCTTCGCTATTCTACCTCCACAAGACCGCGAAAGCTCCTGAGATTGCGGCTGAATACACGGAACAAGAAATCTCCCAAGTCATCGTAGATACAGCACCGGGACGACCTTCCACAACGCAAGTAGATGAACCAAAAAAAACTTCAAAATCATCTCTAACCGCCGCTCCGAAACCGAAGGATGACGCGACCAGCAGAGTGAACGCCCTTGCAGAAAAACTTAGGAAGGACGCAGATGAAAGAGGCAAGAAAGAGACCGAAGAACTCTCCAAACAAAATGAGCGAGTCGAAGCACAGAAGAAAATTTTCGATGAGCGCGGCGGGTTCATTACGCCGGATCAGATTGAACTCGTCAGGACTTTCAAATCCGGTGACCAAGCCATACTCAAGGGCACAATTCTCAGCGTCCGCACCTCGGGTTCAGGAAAAACGATCTATCTAAATTTTTCCGATCCTTACGATCGCAGCCTGACAAACGCACTACTCCACCAGAGGGATTACAAAGGCGAATACGAGTTGGATAAATTCAAAAAAATCATTGGAAAAGCGGTAACCGTAAATGGAACTATTTTCATCGAGTCCCTGAATAAATCGCACTACGTAAAGGTCACTTCGATTGATCAGGTCACCATCGGTGAATGATCAGAAATCCAAGACCTTCGGATTAGCCGAAGGCTGGTGAGTGCCGTTAAATTCACCACGATGGTGACTGCTGCCTCACCGCCTCGTAGAGAACAATGGCCACGGCTGTGGACAGATTCAGGCTACGCGTCCCACCGGGTTGCATCGGAATCCTCAGCGCACTTCCTCCTGCCGAAGCAACCATATCTTCCGGCAGACCTTTGGTTTCCCTTCCGAAAACAAGACAATCACCCGGCGCGAACTTCACATCCCATGGTGAACTGGTCGCTTTCGTAGAAAGATACCAAAAGCCCTTTCCCTCCATCGCCGCTTGGAGTTCGGAGAAATTTTCCCAAACGTGCAGATCCACATCCTGCCAGTAATCGAGCCCCGTCCGCTTCACATACTTATCCTCCAGAGAGAACCCCAACGGCTTCACAAGATGGAGGGAGGAACCAGTAGCCAGCGCCAAACGCCCAGCAGCCCCAGCATTATGCGGAATTTCAGGCTCAAGCAAAACGATATTAAACATCCGAGGAACCAATCAACCCAAGTCTTCGTCTTCCTTGAGATTTAAAATTTAAAGTTTAAAGTTTACCGACTGGTCGGGCTAGCGGGACTCGAACCCACGGCCTCTACACCCCCAGTGTAGCGCGCTACCAGACTGCGCCATAGCCCGTTTAACCAACGGATAAATAAAAAAGCAGCCGATTCGCGAGTTGGCAAGCACCGAAAATCGTGGGATGTAATTCCCCGTGAAACGAATTAAAACAGCTATCGTCGGAGCCAGCGGATACACCGGCATGGAACTGCTCCGCATCCTCCTCACACATCCCGCCGTCGATCTTGTCGCCGCAACCTCCCGCGCGGAGGCCGGTAAACGCCTCGACCAGGTCTTCCCCCGTTTCACCAAAGCGCGCTCCGCAGGACTCGCCTTTTGCGAACCCGATCCCGACCACATTGCCTCCACCGGGGCGGAAGTTGCTTTCCTTGCCCTTCCGCACGGTGTCGCTGCAGAAATCGCACGCGCTATGCTCGAGCGCAACATCAAGGTCATCGACCTCAGCGCAGATTTCCGCCTCAGCTCACCGGAAGTTTACGAGGAATTCTACGGCCAACCGCATCCTGCCACCGACCTCTTGGAAAATGCCGTTTACGGTCTTCCGGAAATCCGCGCCGATGAAATCAAGAACGCGAAGCTCGTCGCTTCCCCCGGCTGCTACCCCACCAGCATCATCCTGCCCCTGCTTCCACTTGTGAGGGAAAACCTCATCGACCACACCACCATAGTCGCAAACTCCATGAGCGGGGTCTCTGGCGCGGGGCGCAAGGCGGATCTCTCGCTTCTCTTCTGCGAGTGCAACGAATCCGCACGTGCCTACGGAGTCCCGAAACACCGCCACCTTTCCGAGATTGAGCAGGAACTCGGCATTGCAGCAGGGGAAAAAGTCACCATCTCCTTTCTACCCCATCTCATCCCGGTAAACTCAGGCATCGCCACCACTACCACCGCGAAACTCCGCGAAGGTGTCACCCCCGAACAAATTGGAGCCGCCTTGGAAAAAGCTTACTCCGATGCCGCATTCGTCCGTCTTCTCGGCAGAGGGAAGCCCGCTGACACCAAGCAAGTCACCCGCACCAACTTCATCGATATCGGCTACGAAACCGACCCGCGCACCAACCGCGTGATCCTCATGTCCGCCGAGGACAACCTCGGAAAAGGAGCCGGCGGCCAAGCCGTCCAAAGCTTCAATATCATGCACGGACTCGACCAAATTACCGGCCTCAATACCTGGTAGTGTGAAATAATTTCATTTTACTCAAAAAATGAGCTTGCTCACCTGCGTCCTCGCCCATAGCGTCCCGCCCTCCAAGGACAGATGTCAGAGTGGTCGAATGAGCACGCTTGGAAAGCGTGTGTGGCAGCAATGTCACCGAGGGTTCGAATCCCTCTCTGTCCGCCATTCATCGTTTGATAAATGGAAAACGTTTTCCCTCGTTCAAAGCCGAACGACCATTCAGCCCAGAGAGGGATGAGAACCCCTTTCCGCAGCGCAGCGAAGGAAACGGGTTTGACTGCAAGGTAAGCCCCAGCGAGCAAATCATTCCTACCGCGTAGCGCACCCCGCAGAGACGGAGCGTAATGCAATGAAGCGTAGTCAACGCAGAGATCGCCATTGCGATCCTTCTCCCATCTGGAATCCGGAGGAGGATTCCACAAACCGCTTGGACGGAACGGAGTGTAGTCAACCTCTCTCTGTCCGCCATTCAACTCACCCCGGATCAACGGAATCTGATGTCCTTCGACCTTCTCCCCCTACCATCGAAATCTAATTACGTCCGCAAATCGCTTGAACATACAGAATAAGCCCTGCACGTCCCAGCCGCCACCCGACGCCTTTTCTTCCGAGCAACTGCAAGATCGCGTTTCCAAAATACGTAGTTGGAAAACAACCGTTTCTATACGATATTCCCACACCCGATGAAGATCCTACTCCGCGCTGCAATACCCGTCCTGATTCTCGCAGGCGGTTTTGTCGCGTGGAAAGTCCTAGGCGTCCCGGAAGAGGCACCGAAACCGCAACACCACGGACCAAAGTTCCTGAAGACGGAAAAAGCCGTCCTCAACCCTACAGCTTACAAGATTTTCCTTGATAGCCAGGGCACTGTGCAATCGCAACAGACTACAACCATCACTCCTCTCGTCTCCGGCAGCGTTCGCAAGATCAACCCGGCGTTCGAAGATGGAGCATTTTTCAAAGAAGGTGAAATCCTCCTCGAACTGGATCCCGCCGATCTTAAAACATCCGTCTTCGCATCCAAATCCCGCCTCGCACGCGCCGAAGCAGCCCTGATTCAGGAACAGGCGCGCGCCAAACAGGCAAAACTCAACTGGCAGGATATCGGCTATAAAGAGGAACCTTCGCCTCTCGTTCTCCGCGTCCCCCAACTCCGTGAAGCCGAAGCAAACGTCAATGCCGCGCAGGCCGAACTCGAACAATCCAAGCGCAATCTAAGCCGCGCTCAGGTTCGCGCACCTTTCGACGGACGAGTCGACAAGCGCCTTGTCGGAGTCGGCCAGGCAGTAGGAGCAACCACACCCCTCGGTAAAATTTTTGGAACCGCCACTGCGGAGATCCGCCTCCCTCTCGCGCCATCCCAGCTCCCCTTCGTTTCCCTTCCGTCTTCAGTAGATGACGAGCCGGTAGAGGTCATCCTGACGGATGCCCTTATCGATCCCAACCAGCCGACTCAACATCAGTGGAAAGCTAGCATCGTCCGCACCGAAGGCACCCTGGATCCCACCTCTCGTGAACTTTTCGCCATCGCACTCATCGAAGACCCCTTCCATCTCAAATCCGATCTTCCCGGGCTGCGCATCGGACAGCCCCTCAGGGCTTCCATCTCCGGCATCACCCTTGATGACGTCTACATCATCCCACGTACCGCAATGCGCGGACTGAACCGTATTTTCCTGGTCGATAAGGATGAACCGAAAATTCTTAAACAGGACATCGTCCCGGTCTGGTCGAACACCGAAGTCATTATTGTCCGCAACGATCTCAATCCCGGTGATTGGCTCGCCACGTCACGCTTGCCCTACGCCCCGAACGGTGCCCCAGTGGAAATCGTTTCTCCCCCACCTGAAGACCAAGCGGCCGAATCCGCTGGCACCAAAAAGCCGGAGGATTCCTGAACGACCGGAACATGCTCCCGATCCACGAAATCGCGGCCGACCTAAAAAAGTCCGCCGCCATCCCAGTCAAATCTCGCACCCTCCTCACTGCCCCCACCGGCTCGGGGAAATCCACTGAAGTCCCCGGCATGCTGGCCGATCTTCCGGAAATTGAAGGCCGCGTCATTGTCATCGAACCACGCCGCATGGCAGCCCGGCTTCTCGCCGGCTTCGTCGCGAAAAACCGCAAAACCAATCTCGGCCAAGAAGTCGGATACGCCGTCCGCTTCGATACGAAATACTCAGATAAAACCAAAATCCTCTACCTCACCGACGGAGTCTTCCAACGCATCCTCCACGAGAATCCCACCCTCGATGGAATCTCCGCAGTCATCTTCGACGAATTTCACGAACGCCGCCTCGCCGTGGATATCGCCCTGGGCCGCTGCCTCGATCTTCAGGAAAACAACCGACCCGACCTCCGCGTTGTCGTCATGTCCGCCACCTTGGAGACGGGTTCGCTGGCCGACTTCATGGCACCCGTGAAAAAGCTCGAAGCCGGTGGCCGCACCTTTCCCGTGGAAATCTTCCACCGCCCGCATCGACTTCCACAGAACCACCGCCAGGCAGGCCCGCAACGCGAAACCCCCATCTGGGAGCAAGTCACCGCCCTAACCCGTGAAGCCCTCACGCTCCCCGATCCCGGAAACATCCTGATTTTCCTCCCCGGCACCCACGAAATCCGCCGCACCATTGAGCTTCTGGAAAACCTCTCCGCCGCCAAAACCTACGACATCTTTCCCCTCTACTCGTCCCTCCCCCCCGCCGATCAGGAAAAAGCAATTCGCACATCCGACACTCCAAAAATCATCGTTTCCACCAACGTCGCAGAAACCTCCCTGACCATCCCCGGTATCCGCACCGTCATTGATTCTGGCATCGCACGATCCTCCGCCTTCGATCCACGCCGAAGCATCAACACCCTCCTCATCCGAAAAATTTCCCGCGCCGCCGCCGACCAGCGTGCCGGTCGCGCAGGCCGCACCGCCGCGGGCCGCTGCCTCCGCCTTTGGTCAACCAACGATCATTCCCGCCGCGAAGAATTCGAGCCACCAGAAGTCCACCGCATCGATCTCTCCGAGGCCACCCTCATGCTCAAAGCATCGGGAACCGACGACCCGCGCAACTTCCGTTGGCTCGACGCACCTACCGAAACTTCCCTCGAAAAAGCCGAGCACCTCCTTCACAATCTCCACGCCATCGACCCAGCCGGAAACATCACGAAAACCGGTATGGAAATGGCAAACCTTCCCCTCGAACCACGCTTCGCACGCCTCCTCATCGCGGGACTCCACCACGGTTGTTTTGCCGAAACTGCCTTCATAGCCGCAGCCGTCCAAGGCGAAGGTATTTTCGTAAAAGGCAAATCCGCCACCGGTAGAAAGGACTTCATTTTTCCCGACGACCCCTCCGATTTCGCAGGCGAGTTCCGTGCCTTTGAATCCGCCGATGCGATGAAATTCGATCCCCGCCGCCTTGCCCCACTCGGCATTCACGCAAGGGGGACAAGAGACACCGCCCAGATCTTCCAAAGACTTCTGCACCTTTTCCCAAAGTCTGCATCACGTACCATCGACTTCCACTCAAACCGGGAAGCCGTCGCAAAATCCATCCTCTCCGCCTTCTCCGACCAACTCGCCATCCGCCTCGGACAAGGAACCCTCTCCTGCCGCCTTGTAGGAAGCAGGCGTGGCAGCCTCGACCCCGAATCCTGTGTCAAACATGCCGCCGCATTCGTCGCATGCGAGATCATAGAAATCGAAGCCCGCGAAACCACCACGCGACTGCGCCTTGCAACCGCCATTGAACTCGCATGGCTAGAAGAACTTTTCCCAGACGAAATCGAAACCATAGACGGCGCAAACTACGATGAATCCCGTAGAAGAGTCACCTGCCTGAAACAAAAAAAGTTCCGAGACCTTGTCCTCGAAAGTAAAGAGACCGACCAAAACGTCCTGCTAGACGCCGCCGCCGAAATCCTCGCAAAGCGCGCCCTCTCAGGCGAACTCATCCTAAAAAACTGGGACTCGCAGGTCGAACAATTCACCCACCGCCTCGCCTGCATTTCCAAATGGATGCCCGATCTCGGTCTTCCCACCTGGACAGAGGAAGACCGCATCACCGCCGTTTCCCAGATCTGCCACGGCGCCGTCAGCTACAAGGAAATCAAAAACGCCCAAGTCTGGCCTGTCCTCAACGACTGGCTCTCCTCCCACCAGCGCCACCTACTAGATACTCATTGCCCCGAGCGCATCCGCCTCGCCTCCGGCCACTCCGCAAAAATCACCTACAGCCCGGAGAACGATCCTTTCTTCTCCGCAAAGCTCATCCAGCTCGTCGGCACGAACACCACCCCCACCATAGCCTCCGGCCGCATCCCCCTCCTAGTCCACATCCTAGCCCCCAACAGCCGCCCTTGGCAAATGACCAAGGACATCCCCAACTTCTGGCAAAACGGCTACCCCCAGATGAAAAAAGAACTTGCCGGCCGCTACCCCCGCCACCCCTGGCCGTGAAACTTTAAATTCTAAACTCTAAACCTCAAAAAAGACTCAGAACCCAGAACCCAGAACCCAGAACCCAGAACCAAATACCCCATCCGTCTTCATTCGCGTCCATTCGCGGTCAAAACACCACAACCCGAGCCACAAGGAATGCTATCCGCGTTCATCCGCGTTCATCCGCGTCCATTTGACGGAGAGATTTAATTTTCAGTCCGTCCGTCTCCGCGGCCCTTCGATTGTGGTTCCTCTTTTTACATTTCCAGGAATCCAGAGATACCCATTCTCCATGAAGTCATCAAACTCCACTAAGAAGTCGAAAAGGATTCCTGAGCAGCCTTGGTTTCTCCTTTCCTGAAACCTGCGCTCAATCCTACCATAAAACATGAATTGGAAGAGAATCCTGATTGGGAAATGGAGCTGGAAACGTCCGTTCATTTCGCTCGTATCAATTTACGCGCTCCTTTTGCTCGCGTCCTGCACCCTCGCAGATCGCATCCTTTTTGCCCCTCCAGCCACCTCCTACACACGCTCACATCCCAATCTGGATTTCTTAAAAACCCCTAAGAACGAATCCATCGCCTTCGTCCATCTACCTGCCGAAGCAGGAATGCCGACGATACTCTATTCCCATGGAAATACGGAGGATCTCGCTCATTCCTCTCAGCTCTACGAAGAACTCCATACTCGGGGACTCGGTGTCTTCGCATACGACTATCCTGGATACGGCCTCTCCACCGGCACGCCAAACGAGGACTCCTGCCAACGCGCGATCCAGTCATCATGGAATCATCTGACAAAAATCGGCATTTCAACATCTTCGATTATCATCACCGGAAGGTCGGTAGGCAGCGGCCCTTCCGTGTGGCTGGCCTCCAACCAAAAACCATCAGCTCTGATCCTGATCTCACCCTTCAGATCCGCGTTCACCACTGCCATCCCAACTCCCTTCCCGCTATTCCCTGGTGACCGTTTTCCAAATCACAAACGCATCAAAACCATCAACTCCCCACTCCTTATCATCCACGGCGAAAACGATGGAGTAATCCCCTTTCGTCACGGTCAAAAACTCTTCGACGCCAGCCCAGCCACTACTAAAGAATTCCTCAAAATACCCGGAGCCGGTCACAATGACCTCTTCCACGTCGCCAGTAAGGAAATCTTCACCAAAATCGCAGAATTCGCCTTGAAAGAAACACTCTCAGATTGACCTTATCCTGCGACGAAACCGACGTTCAATGTTGGACGTACTGCATTCAATACCCCATCTTCCCGCCGTGTTCCGCATACTCATCGTTCTGGCCATGCTTCCAATCATCGTCGCCTTCATCGCGCGCTGGTGGTTCGGTATGCGTATCCTTTCCTCCAGCACCAAGCGCCAATGCAAGTGCGACCTCGAAAAATGGAACAAAGCCTTCGGAGACGAAAATCTCCCTATCGACAAAGAGAGCGACGCCACCTCCTACGCCCGCCTACTGCGGAAGTCAGCCCTTGAAGACTGGAAAACCCGAGAACCCAAAGCCGCAGCCTCCCGCGAAGGCGCCCGCCGTTTCGGAATGGCCGTCCCTCCTCTCGCCGCAATGATCGCCATCCTCGGTCTGATCGCCGTCCGCATCCCATTCACCGGCGTCCTCGCCATCTTCCTCCTCGCCGTCGCCTTTGCGGTCATCGTCACCTACCTCAGCATCGCACCCGAACTCAAAGCAATCCTCACCACCGCCCGCCGCCTCCGGGACGCCGGCGTATTCTACCGCCGGGACGACGAAGACGCCGTCATCCAAGCCACCACCGCGCTAACCTGGAAAGAATCCGCCCCCCCCATCTTCAACCTCATTCAGCGTTAGGAAAACTTTAAATTCTAAACTTTCAACCTCAAAAAAGAGCCACAACTCAAGTCATAAGGAATGCGATCCGTGCCCATCCGCGTTTGCTATGCCCTTGGGTGCATCCGTGGTTCCTCTTTAACAAAATCCAAGTCTTCCACTGATCACAATGGGAGCGAAGCGGACATAGACGGCCACTAAAATCAAACCCGCCGTCAAATCACTCGGCACTTTTTACTACAATGAACACCCTAGCCCTCATCATCGTCATCTCCCTCTTCCTCCTCTGGAATTTGGAATTCATCGCCACTCTCCTCAATATCAAGACCTTCCCCAGCACTCCGCCGCCGGAACTCGACGGCCTCATGGATCAGGAGAAACTCGACAAAGCCCGCTCCTATCTATCCATCAATTCCCGCTTCGACATTCTCCGCGCTACCTTCTCCCTCTCACTCCTGCTTGTCTTCTGGTTCGCACACGGCTTCTCCTTCCTAGACGGGCTCGCACACTCCCTTTCCGGCAATGAAATCGTCGCAGGCCTCATTTTCCTCTCCGCACTCTTTCTGGCGCAGAATATTGTCTCCATCCCCTTCGACTACTACGAGACTTTCGTCATCGAGGAGAAATTCGGGTTCAACAAATCCACCAAAGGCCTTTTCTTCGCAGACCGCATCAAAGGCCTAGCCCTCGCCGCCGCCCTTGGTCTTCCCCTCATGGCCGGCATCCTCTGGATCTTCAACGAAGTCCCGAACGCGTGGCTCGGGGCATGGGCTTTCGTTACCGCCTTCCAACTCATCGCTACCTACCTCGCCCCCTCCCTCATCCTCCCTATCTTTAATAAATTCACCCCCATGCCGGATGGTGAGCTAAAAACCGAAATCGAATCCCTTGGCGACAAATGCGGTTTCCCCCTCCAAGGCGTCTTCACCATGGACGGCTCCAAACGCTCCACCAAAGGCAACGCCTACTTCACCGGCTTCGGGAAATTTAAGAAAATCGCCCTTTTCGACACCCTAATCGACAAGTCCACCACCCCCGAAATACTCGGCATCCTAGCCCACGAAATCGGGCATTTTAAACTCGGCCACATCAAGCAACGTCTCCTCGTCGGCATCCTCCAGATGGGACTCATCTTCTTCCTCATCGGTCTCGCCGTCGATCCCAACGGCACCTTTGCTGCAGCACTGCATGAAGCATTCTTTGTCGAAAAAATCTCCACACACACCGGGTTGATTTTCTTCACCATCCTCCTAGAGCCAGCCTCAAAACTCCTCTCTGTCCTTGCCAACGCCTGGTCTCGCAAACACGAGTTCGAGGCCGATGCCTACGCCTCCAAATCCACCGGCAGCCCCGACGCCCTCGCCAACGCCCTCAAAAAGCTCACCTCCGACCACCTCTCCCACCCAGCCCCCCACAAGCTCCGCATCGTCCTCGACTACTCGCATCCGCCGCTGCTCCAGCGACTTCAGTCCTTGGCAGGCGAGAGGTAGTGGTGATCTTCAGTCGCCACCCTCCAGCTCGCGGGTCAGGCGCGCGCCCTCGATCTGGCTCTCGTCACCCACAATACCCGCGCATTTTCGAGAATTCCCGACCTCGCCATTGTCGATTGGCAAAACGCAGATTGAGATTCCGCCCAAGGAGGGGCTGCATTTTGCTGCCCAGCAACCCAAGCACCCTCGCAAAGCTATTTTGCTCAATTCCTATTTGAGGGAATATCTGATTTTCTAGTCCCTCCATCTCCACTGCGCTGCGCTGCGATTGGCAGCAGAATGCAGACCCTCCCTCCCCTTCTTCCTTGAGGTTTAAAGTTTATGTCATGAACTACCGACGCTGCGGCGACTCCGGCCTGCTCCTTCCAGAAATTTCCCTCGGTTTCTGGCACAACTTCGGCCACGTCGATGACTTCCAGGAGTCTCGGAAAATCATGCGCCGCGCGTTCGACCGTGGGATCACCCACTTCGATCTCGCCAACAACTACGGACCGCCCGCCGGCTCCGCAGAGGAAAACGTCGGGCGCATCCTCGCGGAGGATTTCGCCTGCCATCGCGACGAACTGATCATCACCACCAAGGCCGGTCACGACATGTGGGGCGGCCCCTACGGAGAATGGGGCTCCCGCAAACACCTACTCGCCTCCCTCGATCAATCGTTGAAACGCCTCCGCATTCCATACGTTGACGTTTTCTACTCACATCGCCCCGATCCGAACACCCGCCTGGAGGAAACTATGTCCGCCCTTGCCACTGCGGTTAACTCTGGCAAAGCGCTCTACGTCGGCCTTTCCAAATACCCGCTGAAGAAGCTCAAGAAGGCGGTAAAAATCCTGAAAAAAATGGGCATCCGCTGCCTTGTTTACCAGCCGCCGTATTCCATCCTGAATCGTTGGCCGGAAAAGGAAGGCATCCTTGATTACCTGAAGGAGGAAAAAATGGGCTGTGTCGTCTTCTCCCCACTCGCCCAAGGGATGCTCACCCCGAAATACATCGATGGCATCCCAGAAGACTCCCGTGCCGCCCGCTCAGACGGGTTTCTCCAAGAAGAGCAAGTCATCGCCCAGCAGGAAAAAATCCGTAACCTCGACGATCTAGCAGCAGCCCAAGGCATGTCGATCAATCACATGGCCATCAATTTCACCCTCAAGCACAAGGCCGTCACCTCCTCAATCATCGGCGCCCGCACGGTCGCCCAACTGGATGATTCGCTCGACGCCTTGGAAGCGCCGAAAATCACCGGTTCCCTTTTCAAAGCCATCGACAAGATCGCTCCGATGACAAAGCAAAAAGCCGCCGAAGGCTAAAACATGGCGGGAGTTCACATTCGCCAGACCAAAGCACCATACAAAAAGGCCACCCGTCTCCGGGTGGCCTTTGAATTTATCGGATAAAAACTGGAACGAACTTATTCAGCACCCTTTGGCTCGCCCTTTTTACCTTTGCCGTCACGCGGGCCTTTCTTGCGAGCTTTCCCGTCACGATGTCCACGTGGGCCGCCGTGACGCTTCTTCATAGCTTTCTTCATTGCCGCTTTCTCGTCGTCGTTGAGTTCGCCGTCGCCGTCATCGTCGAACTTCTCAAGTATCATCTGCTTGCGTGCCGTTCTGGCTTCCTCGCGCTCTGCTTCGTTAAGCTTGCCGTCACCGTCCTTGTCGAACTTTTTGAGCATCTCTTTCTTGCGGGCTTTCATCATTTCCATATGCCCAGCCTTGGCAGCCGCACGCTCGTCTTCGTTCAGTTTGCCGTCGCCGTCCTTGTCGAATTTCTCGATGATTTCAGGTGGGGCTTTCCGCTCCGGGCGTTTCCTGCCTTCCTCAGCTTGGGCTACTCCTGCGATGCCGAATGCGGCTGCGATGATGATCAATGATTTCGTTTTCATAGTATTGTTCTTTCGTTTGATTGGATGAGTCGCACTTGCTCTCACTGCCCCTACTAACACTCTTCGTAACCAGAAGTTGCGCGACGCATTCAAGAAATTTTCGAGAAAGGATTGCCACCGCCACCCGTCCCGTCTTGCATCCTTACAACACGTGGATACCGAAACGCAAAAACCAGCTCCCAACAAGACAACCGTCTTTCTCCGCCGTGGCTTTAGCACGCTACTTCTCTGGGCAGTAGTCGCCACGATCTTCTGGAGCATGATCCCCGCCGCCTACCTCGGCCTCGTCGGGGTTCTAGTGATGATCTCCACATTGGAGTATTTCAGAATGTTGCGGGCGGCGGAGGTAAAGTGCTTCCCGCGCTTCGGGATGATTCTGGCGCTCGCTTACTGTGGGCTCGCCTACATGCATTTCCTTCGTGGTGAAGGAGATATCCCACCTATGCTGGATGCGGCAGCCATTTTCATAGCCGTCACCGGGGCATTCACCCTCCAACTCCGCTACTCGATCAAAGGGATCGAAGCCCTCCTAGCAGTCGCCGCCAACGTTTTGGGCTTTCTCTACATCGCTTGGCTCTTCAATTTCGCAGCCCGCATTTCATTCGTCCTTCCCGGTGAAGGCGCAGTTCCGGGTGCATTCGTCCTCCTCTGGTTGATCGCAGTCACAAAATTCACGGACATGGGAGCCTACATCACCGGCTCACTATTCGGGAAACACAAGATGATCCCGCACATTTCCCCCGGAAAAACCTGGGAAGGATTCCTCGGTGCGATCTTCTTCGCACAACTCGCGGCATGCGGCATCTACGCGCTCATCCCTGAGAAGCTCGCAGCTCTCGATTCCTGGCCGCACGTCATCGCCCTCGGCTTCCTGCTTGCCGTCCTCGCAGTGATCGGTGATCTCGCGGAGAGCGTGGTGAAACGCTCCCTGCATGCGAAAGACTCTGGCAACATGCTGCCCGGCATAGGCGGCGGCCTTGATCTGATCGACAGCATTTGCTTCACCGCACCCGCCCTGTATTTCTACCTCGTCTGGCTCCTTCCTGCCCTGTCATGACACGCGGGAAAAAGCGCCGGGTCGTCCTACTTGGCTCCACTGGTTCCATCGGAGTTTCCACGCTCAAAGTTGCTAAAAACCTCAGGAACGAAATCGAAATCGTCGGGCTCGCCGCCTGCTCCAATGTAGCAAAACTCGCCGAGCAAGCCCTCGCCACCGGTGTCCAAAACGTCGCGATCTACGATAAATCCAAGGAAAAGGAACTCCGCGCCCTGCTTCCCCCATCGGTAAAGATCCACACCGGTGCAGAAGGACTAAATGCACTCTCCGAACTCTCGGAAGCCGATGTCGTCCTAGTCGCCATCGTCGGAACCGCAGGCCTCCAACCCGCTCTTACCGCCATTGAAGCAGGTAAAGATCTCGCAGTCGCCTCCAAGGAAATCCTCGTCATGGCAGGCGAAATCATCACCGCGAAAGCCTCCGAAAAAGGTGTCCGTATTCTCCCTGTCGATTCCGAACACAACGCGATTTTCCAATGCCTCGAAGGCCACCGTGGCCCTGACCGCGAAATTTCACGCCTCATCCTCACCGCCTCCGGAGGCCCTTTCCGTGAAACCCCTGCAGAGGATCTGTGGAACGTCACTCTGGAAATGGCTCTCAAGCACCCCACCTGGGACATGGGACCGAAAATTACCATCGACTCCGCCACCCTTTTCAACAAAGGACTGGAAATGATCGAAGCCCGCTGGCTGTTCGGCATCGGGATGGATCGCATCGAGGCAATCATCCACCCGCAATCCATCGTCCACTCCATGGTCGAGTTCATCGATGGCTCCGTCCTCGCCCAGCTTTCCCGCGCGGACATGGGTTTCCCCATCCAATACGCCCTCACCTACCCTGCACGCCTCGGTGGCGGACTCAAACCACTAGATTTCACGGAACTTTCCAAACTGGAATTCTCCCCTCCCCGCCTCGAGGATTTCCCGGCACTCGGCCTCGCACGTGAAGCCGGCCTCACCGGCGGCACCCTCCCCGCCGTGTTCAACGCCGCCAACGAGGTAGCCGTCGAAAATTTCCGCTCAGGAAACATCAAATTTCCCCACATCTGGGAATGCGTCCGCCACGCAATGAACGATGCGGTAAAAACAGAAACTCCAACCTTGGAGCAAATCCTCGAAGCCGACAAATCTGCACGGGTTTCTGCCGGGAGTTTTTGCAGGAACCCCGCTTAGTCCCTCCTACGGGAAAACAGCAGCACGCTAATCCCGAAAACGAGGGCAATCGATGTTTCCACCTCGGGAACCGGAACCGGCCCTTCAAACGGGTTCAACGTGATGATCGACTGGTTGTTGTCCGTATCCGTTGGATCCAGCCAGAAAATCACCCGGTCGGTAGGGTCGTAGCTGGCACCGCCCCAGTTGTCGGCATCAGCGGCACCAAACCATGTATCCGTAATTCCAATGATATCGTTTGATCGGCCATTTGCGGTGCCGCTCCCCGTGTTGTTCCTCACGTAGTAAGCACCGTCACCGGTATCCACGCTCGGGTTCGCATCGTAGAGCACCTCCCAAATCGCCGTTTGCAGGGCGGCGGCTTGCGCGTTCCCTGCGGCATGGGCGGAGTCGTAAAACTTGTCCATCAGGTAAGCCGCCCTCAGCAATCCGCCGTCACGGTAAAACGCCACACCGTTGCCACTGCCGTTGTTGATCCCGTTGTAGCGGTTGTTCGCTGCGGTGTAGTCCAAGGGAACATAAGAATTGAAATCCATGTTGGTGGAAGACGTGTTGAAACCTGTTTCGGAATCAATACAGAACCCGACGATCCCCCGCACCCCGCTGTAGTTCCCATTGGAATCGGCCTCGATCAAGCCGGGAGCATCGACCGCCAAACTTCCCAGAAAGTTCGAATCCGTGGGCATCAGCACCATTTCCCCCACATATCCGCTGTAGTTGTTCGAATTCAATCGATCCCGGACGTTGTATCCGTCTGCAGCCCCGTTCACGTCTCCGGCGTTGCCGGAAAGCGTCCAAAATTCGACCTGTGCCTGGCTTGCCACCAAGCTGAAAAAAATACTTTGAGGCCGAACCTTAATGGGCGAACCAAGGTCATGGTTCCGAGAATGGTGAAATTTACTCGGTGTCGAGGTTTACTTTAAAAAAGTTAACTATCCAGCCTTCTTAAATACCCGGCGAACGCCCAGAGCAAGGCGGGAACCCCCAAGCTGAACGCCAGTCCCCAGCTCGGATAATCGCGCCCTAGCGTCCCGATCCATGAGAAAAGGAAGCCCATCGGCACGGAACCGCAGGCGAGTGCGATTAAAAACTTTTTAAACGGCATGCGCAGCAATCCCGCCATGCAGGCGAACACCTCAGGCAGGATGGGCAGAGCCCGGCTCATCGCGACCACCCACGCGCCCTTACCCCGGAAAAGCACCCGCCCCTTCTCGAAATCCCGCTTCCCCAGCCATTTCACTGCCGTCTTCTCATCGAAAAAATGCCCCACCCCGTAGCCAAGTATTCCTGCCAGCATCGAACCAACCGAGGCAAGTAGCCCACCCAACCAGAATCCGTAAACCGCCCCAAGCGCGGACATCACGATCGTTCCGGGAATCGGCAGCAACAGATCCGCAAGCAGCAGCGCAATCCCCGCAAGCCATGCCCAACTTTTCGCCTCCTCGAACCGTCCCGAGAGTCGCTCCAAATCCCACGCCTCCTCCATCCCCTGCCCGAACAGCATCCACCCGAGCAGGAAGAACACCGCCAGAGCCACCGTCAGTGCTATCAATCTCATATCACCGAATCCTCACTGCACGATCTCCACCGGCGCATCCGGCAAAGCTTTCATAAACGCGCTTCCATAGCGTTTTGTCAAAATCCTATTGTCCAAAATATGCACCCAGCCGGTGTCGCGCTTGGTGCGGATCAGCCGGCCGACTCCCTGCCGCATTTTCAGAATCGCCTCCGGCACGGAATACTCCATGAAGGGATTCCCGCCCGCTGCCTCGATCGCCTCTAGCCGCGAGGCGGTCAGCGGATGATCCGGTACCGCGAAGGGCAGCCGTGTAACCACCACATTCGAGAGCGCCTCGCCCGGCACATCCACGCCCGTCCAGAAGCTGTCCGTCCCGAAAAGCACACTGTCCAGATCCTCGCGGAAAGCCTCCAGCATCGTGTGCCGCGGCATCCCCTCACCCTGCATCAGCAGCCGCCAGCCGCGGTCGCGGAAATATTTCCCGCACCTCTGCGCCGCATCGCGCATCGTCCGGTAGCTGGTGAATAGCACGAACGCACGCCCGTAGCTCTCCGCCACCGCATCCATGATTCCTTTGGCCATCATCTCGTCATACTTAGGCGTATTCGGATCCGGCATAGTCTTAAAGATGCGTACCTTCATCTGCTTGCTGTAGTCAAACGGACTGCCGATGCACAGCGCCTTCGCGCCCTCACCTCCCACCCGTTTCCGGAAATACCCCAGCTCCGGATCTCCCACAGCGAGAGTCGCGCTCGCCATCACCATGCACTTCTTTCCAGAAAAAAGCAGAGGTCGCAACCTGTCGGCCACGTTCACCGGCGCACCGTGGCAGCTGAACTGATCCTCATCCCGCCCGCTCTTCTGCACCCAGTAAACGCAGTCCTCATCCTTCTGATCGAGGAACTCCCCGACCGCACCGTGAACCTCGCGCAACTTTCGCGCCGCATCCTGCAGCTCCGCCCGCGAGTTCTCGCTCTCGGTATCGTCCGCCAGATCATCGATCTCCTCCCACAGATCCCGCAACGGCCCGCCCAACGAATTGTCCACCAGCTCCGGCCGCCTCACGCGAAATTCCTTGGACCACTTCCCGAAGGTCGCCGCATTCCCGATACTTCCGAAAAATTTCTCCGCCGCCACCAGACTGTGCTCCACCGCCAGCATCGCTGAAGCCTTGCGATGCGCTTTAAGCATCCCCTTCCGCGTCCTCGGATTGTAGAGCCGCTGCAGGTCAAACTTCAGCCCACTCTGTGAAATCCGCAGCCCCAGTTGCACCGCCGCCACCTGCTCCACCGTGTGAGCCTCGTCCAGCACCGCGAAGTCATTTGGGAAAAGGAAACCCTGCATCTTCTCCCCGTCCTCATCGCGCTCCATCTCGTCCGTGTTCAACAGCGCGAAAAACAAAGTATGGTTCACTACCACCAGCTTCGCATCCGCCGCCGCCTTCCGCGCCTCCTGGAACCAACAATTTCCCCGAGGCCCGCAATACCTCTGCGTGCAGGAATGCGCCTCGCTGCACACCTGCAGCCAAACCTTCATCGAGGGCTGGAAAGGCATATCGCTCAGCGTCCCGTCCCGCGTCGCATCCGCCCAATCGCGAATCCTGCCCAACTCGTCGCTCTCCGTCGTCGTGAAAAGATCCGCCGATTGCTCCCAAGCCCTCCGCAGCCGCCCTGGGCAAAGATAGTTCCCCCGCCCTTTCAGCAAAACCGCCGGAAGCTCCTCCCCCAAAATTTTCCTAACGATAGGGATATCCTTCCTCACCAGCTGCTCCTGCAAGTTGATCGTATGTGTGGAAATCACCCCCTTGCGCCCCGTCTCCAGCGCGAATTTCGCCGCCGGCACCAGATACGCCAGCGACTTCCCGACCCCCGTCCCAGCCTCCGCCACTAACGGGCTCGCCGTCAGGAAACTCTCCGCCACCGCTGCCGCCAGTTCCTCCTGCTCCGCCCGGTATTCGAAGTCCTTGGATTTTGAAAGAGGCCCCGTCGCGGAAAAGATCTCCCGCACATCCGTCACCAACCGGCTCCCGCCACTACTTTCCGAAACCGATATCATCTGCGGAGAATCATCGCGCCCGCCAACCTGCTGTGCAAGGACGGAGCGCGGGCAAAGAGAGGTGTATTCTTCAGATCCGAAACATCCAGCAGGCGATTCACGGCTCACGCCGGACTTCTCGCGCATCGCATCGCCGCCGAATCGCTCGCGACCATACTCAGCCAGCGAGATTACATAGGATGAGCCAGGTCGGAGCGCCGACAACCGCTGCTTGCGAAGCCTGGGCTTGCGGGTGATGCCGTTCACTTACGGTCTATATCGCGGAAAAATTTCCGGCCAGCCTCTGAGCGGAGACCAAGCCATCCATTCCTTGTAGCCTTCTGGGTTCGACTTGTGCCACTCCCAAGCGCTGGAAATGATGTCTTTTCGCAGAGGCAAACGCGACTGCCAACTGAGCTCGGCGGTGATCAAGGTTGCGGGTTCGCCCGGCCTCACCACCGCGCGTTCGCTTCCCCGCATGAAGAGCGCGGAAGCTTTGCTGTAGTTGCTGAAAAGCGAGATCCACTTGCGGGCACCCAGAAGCGAAATAAGCAGTGAAAATAGCGGCTCTACCAGAACATCGCGTAAAGGAGGATGGTCGCGACGATCACGGCGATGCCACAGTATTTCGCACCCGTGGAAGTCTCCAAGGGGATTTGCTTGTTCTCTGGCATGACCACTGGTTTGGGCATCGGCTTCACTAACGTGAGGATAATGCCTGCGATGACGACGATGAAGAAACAGATGCCCATGCGGTCGAGGAAGGCGATCTGATCGGCATACCACCATCCGTTTTCAATGATGATATCCCCTAAAACCCATTTGATGAAGCCGTAGAAGAACACGTTCAGCCCGATACCGATGGCACCGAAATAACGCGGTGTGCGCGGTGAGAAGAAGCCGAAGATGAATACCCCGAGGATACCTGCGGAGATGAAGCCTTGGAACTCTTGGATGTAGGAAAAGATGCTTGCGAAATTGTTCAGTGCTGGAGCAACAAGTGCCGCCATCAGGACGAACAGAACCACGAAACCCTTTCCGACTTTCACGAGCTTCGCAGGATCCTTTTCACCGCTGAACTTCGAGTAGATATCTATCGTGGCGATAGTGGACGCGGAGTTCAGCATGGATGCCAGCGAGCTGATGACAGCACCGCAGAGCGCCGCGAGTATGAACCATGAGATGTAAGGAAACGGCTTAATTAGATTACGTACCAGGATGGGGAACGCCCGGTCATAATCGTAGGCACCGGTCGTTGCGTTAAACAGATCGTCTCGAAACAGGTTGTAAGCAAGAATACCTGGGATCACTACGAGGAACGGGATAATCAGCTTCAACGCTGCGGCGAAGACGATACCCTTCTGCCCCTCCGCTAGGGATTTCGACCCGAGAGCTCGCTGGACGATGTATTGATTGAGCCCCCAGTAGAAAAAGTTCGGAATCCAGAGACCGACGAGAAGGGCGGTCCACGGAATTTCCTTATCATTCTTAGATCGCACCATGTGCAGTTTACCGCCGGAGCCGTTCGGGCCATTCTTTGCGACCGCTTCACCGTCTTTTCCGTCATTGAGGAGGAATAAACGCTCCCAAGCATTCGCCTCTTCTAGGTCGGATACGGTTGCTTCCGAGTTATCGACCTTGGTGAGAATGAGTTCCTCTGCACTCTTGTTGGATAGCGCGGAGAACGCCATCGCCATGATGATGATTCCTCCTAAAATGAGAGCTGAACCCCAGACCAGATCTGTCCATGCACAGGCTTTGAGTCCACCAACGAACACGTAGGCTGCGGCGAGAATGGCGATCAACCAGCAGACTACCGTGAGATTATTGAGAACCGGAACCTCATGGTAGTATTCAGAAATGAATTTTCCTCCGGAAAAGATCACGGATGAGGTGGTGACAAAAACCAGCGTGATGATTGCAGGGATGGCCATCGCGAGGCGAGCCACTCCGTCGAAGCGATACTCCAAGAACTCGGGGATCGTAAACAGGCCAGCCTTGAGGAAGCGCGGGAGGAACCAGAACGCGACGATGATCAGCACCACCGCCGCCATCCATTCGTAAGAGGCGATGGCCATTCCCAGCCAGTTAGCCGCCGAACCGGACATACCGACAAACTGCTCGGTGGAAATGTTCGCTGCGATGAGGGAAAAGCCGACGAGCCACCAGGTCAGCCCGCGTCCGGCGAGGAAGTAATCGGAGGCGCTGTTCTTGCCCTCCTTATCCTCGTCACTGCTTTTCCAGATTCCCAGTGCGATCACGCCTACGACGGCAATAACAAATAGGCTGACTTCAATTAGATTCATGATAATAGATTTTAGTTATCGTTTGGTTTTTTCAGAGAGAGGCTAGAGGAAATGTTACAATCCCATCGACCATGCGGCAGGAATGCATCGCGAATTCATCTGCGAATTCTGGATGCGCCAAGGGGTAGGTGCGGGACACGGCTTGGCAAAGTGGCTCGAAGGCTTCAGCTCGGATAATCGCACCGCTCGCACCTTTATCGCCGCCGCCCAGCATGCGCTCGCCAAGCACGCCATCCACCGTCCGCGCGATGTCACACATGCTTTCAAGCTCCGGGCCGCTGATGCGGTAGTCGTCACGCAAGCCGATTCCATCGGCTCGGAAATTGGCACCGACTTTTTCGATTTCTCCGGCGCGCCATGCATCGAGGGTGCCTTGGAATCTGGACTGAGCTTCGTAAAGATATTTCAGCCGGAAAATGCTCTGCGAGCCAACGGACTCCAGATAAGCAACCGCCTTTGCATAAGTCTCCGGAGTTAAAATTTCCGCAAGGGTTCCGATTCCAAGCCCAGTGGAGAGCTGCTCTTTCATCACATCGCATTCCGAACGGCGGATCTTGTAGGTGGATTTTTCCAGCCCCGGCCGCTTGGTTCCCGTATCGAGGCTGACGATGCGGAACGAATCCGGATTTCCACCGAAGGGAATGTGGTCGATCGCTCCAGTCGCAGGATGGAAGTAGGTGCCCATGCCTTCACGGGCGTGGTAGATCATAATCTGATCCAATTTCCCACAGGGCGATCCGATGAAATCGTTTTCCACCATCTGCGCAAGATCCACGACCTGCATGCCACCTTCATCCTCGATCCCGTTCACTTCAAAAGCCGTGAGGATGAGATTGAGAGACAGCGAGGCAGAACGGGACATGCCTCCGCCGGGAATATTCCCATAGAGCACCGCGTCAAAACCGGTCTTCAGCGTGTAGCCTTCACGGCGCAGGATCGCCTCGACCCCGCGCGGGAAACGCTCCCAACTGTCTTCCACCGAGCTAGGATCGCAATCTTCACCGAGTGCGAAATCAACCATCTGATCATCCGGAAAATTCAGGCTATGGATGCGGATTCGCCCAGTGCTATTCGGCTTGAACGCGAGCCAGATGAAGCGATCGGTCCCGATTCCGAAAAGCTCCATGCCGTTGTAGTCGCCGTGCTCGATACCGAGGCAGAAACGCGAAGACGTGCGTCGCACGCTGCCACCATCGATGTCCAAGCCGAGGCGCTTGGCGGCAGCAAGAAGCTTCTGAGTGATTTTCTGTTCCATGGGTTTTTCACAGATGAAGGACTAGTCTTGGTAACCTTCAGGGTTCGCTTGGTGCCAGGCCCATGCGCTCGCGATGATGTCTTTTAACTGAGTGAAACTCGGTTTCCAACCCAGCTCTTCGCTGATTTTTCCGCTGCCGGCAATCAAGATCGCAGGATCTCCCGCGCGGCGTGGCTTCACATCCGCCGGAATTGCGTGGCCGGTGATTTCACGTGCGGTCTCTATGACCTGTTTCACGGAGTAGCCTTGGCCGTTGCCGAGGTTGTAAATCTTGTTTTCGTTTCCAATCGCGCCGAGAGCGAGGATGTGCGCTTGGGCGAGGTCGGTCACATGGATGTAGTCCCGCACGCAGGTGCCGTCCGGAGTATTGTAGTCGTCGCCGAACATGGAAATTCTCTCGCGTTTCCCCAACGCCACCTCGAGCACGATGGGAATCAGATGGAGCTCTGGGGTGTGATCCTCCCCGCGTTCCTCGCTAGCACCGGCCGCATTGAAATAGCGGAGAGCAGCGTAGTTGAAAAACGGATACACTTTCGAGATCCAGTGCAGGTAACGCTCGATGATGAACTTCGATTCGCCATACGGACTGCCCGGCACGATGCGCTCACCCTCAACAATCGGGATGTGCTCGGGGTCATCAAAGAGGTTTGCGGTGGAGGACAGGATGAAACGCGGCACCTCGAACTCAACCACACACTTGAGCAGGTTGAGAGCATTGGTCACGTTGTCGCCGAGGTACAGGAACGGATCCTCCATTGACTCCCCTACCAAGGACTTCGCAGCGAAGTGCATGATCGCCTCCGGGCGGAAGTCGCCCATCGCGGAACGGATTGCTTCGATATCGCAAAGGTCTCCCACGACCAGTTTCGCGGAAGGATGTACGGCAGCACCATGCCCTAGTGAAAGATTGTCGAACACCATGACCTCGTGGCCTGCAAGAACGAGTTGCTCGACCGCGACACTGCCGATATAGCCGGCTCCTCCTGTTACAAATACTTTCATGATGCGTTTTGGATTTTTTCGGGGCGAAGTGAGCTTGAGTCACAGATAGCGAAATCCACATCCTTTTTTACACGAATCAGCTCATTTAAAACAAGACATGATCTGCTCAATACTTTACAAGATCGGGTCACATGAAACGTATAGCCATCCTCGTGGAAACCTCCCTCGCATCCGGTCGGGCAATTGTTTCAGGAATTTCCCGCTACCTCGATGAGCATACCCACCTGACCGCATTCCAGCTTTCCGGAGTCCTTGGAGCGATGGCTCCGAAAGCCCTCAAGAACTGGCAGGGAGATGGAATCATCGCCCGCATAGCGGACAGGAAACTTCTCGATCTCGTGCTTTCGAAAAACCTACCGACCATCGACGTACTCGGTAACGTTACGCCCCGGGCATTCCCCCTCGTGAAATGCGATGACCATGCGATCGGGGCTTCAGTAGCGGATCACTTCATGGAGAGCGGGCATCGCAATTTCGCGTTCGTCGGCAACTCACGGGTGCGTTGGTCCAAGGAACGCCAGGCAGGATTCTTCGCCAGAATCGGCTGTTCATCGGAGAATCAAACAACCTTTTTTTTCGACGACCTAAGCTCTAGACGAACTCCAGCAGAAGACGAAATTGCATCACTCCGCAACTGGCTTTCAAGCCTCACTATCCCGGTCGGCATCATGGTGGCAAGCGATCAGATGGCTCCCCTGCTGTTCGAAGCCTGCCACCAGCTTTCACTGAGTATTCCGGAGAATGTCAGCGTCGTTGGAGTGGATAATGACACTCCGTTTTGCAATCTCTGCCAGCCGCGGCTGAGCAGCGTCGAGCCTGACCATTCCCAAGTCGGCTACCTTGCGGCCTATTCCCTCTCATCGCTAATGGAGGGAAAAAACCTTGCCAATCCGGTTGTGGAAATCGGCTCTCACAACCTTCACCGCAGGCGCTCAAGCGATCACATCGCCATCGATGACCCAGCAGTCAGACAGGCTCTTGGTTTCATCCGAGAACAAGCAGCAAACTCCCCCTCCCTCGATGAAGTCGCTCACTTTTCGGGACTTTCGCGCAGTGTGCTTCAGCGGCGCTTCCGTCTGCATGTGAACCGAACGATCGGTGAAACCTTACTGGAAGAAAAGCTCCGCCTTGCCCGTGAAATGCTTAGCCACACAGCTCTGTCTCTTCCCATGGTCGCCGAGCGGAGCGGCTTCGGCAGGCAGGAATACATGAACCTCATATTCAAGAAACACCTAAAAACCACCCCCGCAAAATACCGGAGCCCCAAGCTCTCCTAGAGGCCGCATATACCCTACGGCCACGAACCCATTTCTATTTTTTCTCTTATCTGTGCCAATCTGTGCCAATCTGTGCAATCTGTGCAATCTGTGGTTTAAAATCCCTAGTTTATTCGCCCTAGCCAAGTTCCCGGTAAAATTCTTTCCGAGATGTAATCTTGGCCTTTTGTCTCATCTTCGAGACGCCCATGAAAGAGACGCTGGCAAGAACCGCAATGATAGCGAGCTGACAGCAGGTCGTATATTCAACAACAAAAAAAGGGAGCCTCTTGGCTCCCTAAGTTGTTTCTTTAAAAGAAGTACCCCGGCTTGGGATCGAACCAAGGACAAAAAGATTAAGAGTCTTCTGCTCTACCAACTGAGCTACCGAGGCTTTGGTTGGGGGGAAGAAGCTACGTTCTAGATTGCCGAGTTGGCAAACGAAATCGATGCACAAATTTCAGGTCGGGAAATGCTGGCGGAGATCGTGGTTGCGATAGGCGGCGATAAGCCTTTCCAAATGGGCGATGGCTTGGGTCAAATCCCGGCCACGTTGGCTGTCTGAGACGAGTTTCGGTGTTTCCCATTCCCTTACCACGGTAATACTCGGGATGATATCCGCGCCGTCGCGGACGGCTGCTTCGACCGATTCGAAATGATGGTGCCGTGCGAGGAAGGTGCGGTGTGGCTCCAGCACAAGGGTGTAGCCGTGGTCGCCGTATGCTTCGGAAAATGCCCCGTCGATGACTACCGCTTTTCCGCTACGTTTGATCGGCGATTCGCCTTTCTCGAGTTTCACCGGAACATGGCCGTTCACGATGATCCCATTTTCCGGATCTACTCCGAACTCCTCCAACAGCTTCTCACAGAACCAACTTTCGTGCAGGAGGTCGAAGTATGGGTTCTTGTATTCATCATGGGTTTTCTTGTCCTCGATGAGTCCACGCTCAAGAGTCGCCATCCTTTCTTTTCCGAACAGAGGGGATTGCGGCCCACTCCAGAGATACCAAAGCATGTCGAGATCGTTGCGGGTGGGTGACTCATCCACCATCTGGTAAATGGAACGGTCGATCGCATCGAAAAGTGGTTTCCCGCAAAGCGCCCTACCGCCAATAACCATAGGAATGAGATCCCCGTTTTCATCAACCGGAACGCACCCGTGGAAGATGAGTTGCTCCTCACGGGTGATCGCCATGGAGCCGTTCTTCACCATCCATTTCATTTGATCCCAGAGTTTCTGGCTCGCCAGGAAAGAGGATTTCAGTCGATTCATGCACAGCCTCTCCTCCTCGCTGAGTTCATACGGATCATCCGGGTCGATGGTCGGGAAATGATTGTCCTTCAGCAGATAGGCGACGCCCTCAATTTCAATAGTTCCAGCGTCGTGGTCGATGCGATGGAGAAGCATCCGGTTCTGGATTCCCCACTCGGGATGGCGGGCGATCAACTGCCCTTCGAGTTTCCACTGCATCACCGCGATTGCTTTTTGCATCCTCGCCACGGAGATCATTTCCCTCAACCCCTCCCCCTTCGGAATAAAGTAAGTGGCGGGGTCATCCCCATACACCTCTCGTGCTAAGCCTTCGAGTGGCATCAGCGGAATCCCGTAGCCTTCCTCCAGTTGGAAAAGCCGCCTGTAGCGCAACGAAACACGGAGTGCGGTGCAGATCAGCGACTCGTTACCGAGGCACGCACCAAGCCATAGGACATCGTGGTTGCCCCAGACGAATGTCACGTTCGGTTGCGCCATGAGGTAATCCACCACCTTGTCTCCGCGCGGCCCCCGATCCCAGCAGTCCCCTGCGATGATCAACTCGTCAATAGCTAGGTTCCGGATCACACGGCAGGTGAGATGGATGAAATGCAATACCTTCCCCCGCCGGGTCAGCGCATCGACGATGGCTCCGATGTAAGCACTTTCTCTTTCTGTGGATGGCTCGTGGAGGATTTCGCTGAAAAGTTCCGCATACTCGGAAGGGAAAAGTCTGATCGCATGTTTCAGGCTGTGCCGCCCGGCAAGAACCCGGATCACTTCGAAGAGGCTCTGCAGAGTTCGCATCGCATACGCCTTTTGATCCTCCGGTTCGCGTAAGGTCTTTTCGAGTTTCCCGACAACCTCCGCAGGGTAAAAAATGAGTTTCAAAAACTCATCGAACTCTTCTGTCGGCAGCTTCTCTTTAAGTAGCTTTTCCACAAGAGGCCTCAGGGTTCCGGAAGCGTTGTTGATGACGTGCCTCAGTTTCTTGTCCTCCCCATGGATATCGCTGATCACATGGATCGTTCCTTTGGGCAAAGTGAGTTCCGCAGAAAATCTAGCGATTTCAGCGATAGCGCTGTCGATATTCGGGACGCGGCGTGCAACTCCACGTAAGGTTTCAATCTCGTAGTCCCGCTCGAAAGAATCATCCGTTCGTTTGCTCACAAAGTCGGGTTACAATGTTTCAGCACCATCGGCCACATAATAGACAAAGACATCCCAACTATTCCAAAGCGGAAAAAATCCTTCCACGGAAAATCGGATGTGTAACCTCAGCAAGAAATCGTCTGAAGTCCGTGGAGCCTCGCGTCCTAGAGAACGCGGCTCCGTGAAAGTCCATCACCCGGTTCTTTTTTGCTCCATCGAATCGCGCATTTGCGTGAGCAGCATTGCATCCTCCACCTGTTCGAGGCGCTGGAATGCATCAATCATGTTGTTGAGGATGCGCAGAAGGATGGTCCCGAGATCGGCACTGCCTTTCAGGGCTTGGCGCTGTTCCCGGGAAAGGTCGTTACTCGGGGCGGTGAGAACTTCCTGGGAATGGATGCGCCCCCCGTCGAAGCAATCGACAATCAAAGGATACCCGCCTTCAAAAATCCGGCACAGGAAATGCCCGGGAAAAGAAATCCCTTCGACTTCGATCTCAAGGCGCTGCCCCACGAGCATGTAGATCACGCCCAGTCCAATCGGGCTCGAAACACCTTCGGACAGGCACCATGCAAGATCCGAATTACGGGTATCGTAGTAGTTTGCACGATTTGGGCGGAGTTTTCCTTTTTCAAAGAGGAAGATCCGGAGGTCGTTCGCAGTAATTTCGACACCCTCGACACCCTCGACACCCTCCCGCACCTCTTCTGCGAGGAGATCAAGCGCATCGGATAGCGGCTGTCGCAGGGAAACACCATCGTGAAGAAAATCAGAGAGGAGCCTGAGGTGGCTTTCAAAGAGATCCCAATCGTCACCCAATGCAGCAGAGCCAAAGCTCGGGGTGAGCCACTCCTCACGCAGTGCCTGACGGCGGGCGGGACGAAGGATTTCCGCGAGAAGGGATTTCCCCGAGTCATCAAGTCCGGGAGCTACATCCGGAAGCATCTCACTAAGATCACCACCGAATTCGGCGAGCCGTCCGCTAATTCCGGAACGAACCTCTGGCGTTTCATCATCTAGGAGGCGCAAGAGAGCCGAAAGCTCTTTGGGATCGGGGTGGAGAAGATTCATCTGCAGAATGATAGGTGAATGCACCGGACGATCAACTTTATGCGGCTCTTTATTTCGGGTTCTTCGACGGATTTCGACTGCGATTCCCCCTGATCTCCATCAACTATCGGTCGCTGCTGGAAAATCGGGTCACTCGCAAGACATGCGCCCAATTATTAAAACGGTAATGAACCACACGGCACTGGGTGTGCCTCACCTCTCGCCGACCAACGTGACCGAACTATAAAAACGGCGACTGATGGCCTTCCGCAGACCGGACGGCAACATCCCGACGATACTCTCAGCCACCTTGTTAATTTCAGCGACAAGTTTGCTCGATTGATAAGCTCCTCCACGGAACACCCGGACATTTCGAAATCCGGCAGATTTCAACTGCATTTCCATCGATCGAAACGTCCATTCTTGGAAATGGAAGCACACTAAGTCATCTCCAAAAAACCGAGAAACGTCATGCGGCCCGGAGAACCGATGAGGGGTATCAAGCACGTATCTCCCCCCCGGCTTCAGCAAGCGGTGAACAAGGCGTAAATGTGGCTCTACATCTTCCGGATGCAAGTGTTCGAGAAACTGGTAGCTGAAAGCCACATTGGCAACCGCGTCAGGCAGATCAACCCGGTAGCCATCGTAAACTTTGAGACGGAAATTTTCCGGAATCTTGACTTCGGTGCCCTGCTGATCGGAAATATCCACTCCGATCACTTCCTTGCACAATCTGCTGGCCGCGTGCCCAAGCCGGCAATCCCCCGGGGCAATTTCCAGCAAGGTGGAATCGGGAGCAAGAAACGGCCGTAGCAGTCGGAGCTGGCCTTCCACCTTTCGCTGGCTGTCCTCGGGAGTCTCACGGCGCACCAGCCGGGGATGATCCGGCACGCGCTCAAACAGCTCGGTATAGAGTGTCTTGAAAAGCTCGGTTCGTTCTTCAGGGTTCGAAGCGCGTAGCTTGGCTCCCAGTTCACGCTCTACTTCGTAGTGGTGTCGGATTCTATCTGGTGTTCTCGGATCCATGATTGTCTTATTGAATTTTTTTCCCGGTGCAAAGTCGAAGGAATTCGTCGATGACGAATTCCCATCCGTTTTCCCTGACTAGGCGCTCGTGTGCCGCATCGGCCAGCGCCCGCCGCCGACACGTATCGGACAGAAGCTCGGTAGTAAGATCGGCGAAACCATCGGCATCGTCCGCGATTTCCAAATGGACACCGCCTTCCAGCTCCAAGCCCTCTGCTCCTATCGTTGTGGAGACCACCGGCACTCCCATCGCCATGGCCTCCAGGATCTTGATGCGCGTCCCTCCCCCGGTAAGTAATGGTACCACCATCAGATCACACTCTTTTAGATATGGCCGGACATCTTCGACTGATCCGGTGACGGTGATCGAGCCATCGTTCTTTGCAAGATTCCTGATCGAACCCGGAGGATTGCGCCCGATCACCACGAAGCGCGCGCCCGGAATGGCGCGTCTGATACGCGGGTAGATTTTTTCGACAAAATAACCGACCGCCTGGATATTGGCCATCCAGTCCATGGAGCCGAGAAACCCGATGACATTGTCGTCGGCTAGGATCTCCTTTCTCGGAGCGAAATGGCCGGGGTCCACACCCGTCGGGACATGCCCCCGGACATTGTCCAGTTTGTATTGCCTGCGGGCGTAGCTGGAATCGTCATCGGAAACGGTGATGACACCGTCGAAAATCCGGGAAAGCCGCCCCTCCCATTTGTCGAACCTCCGGAACTGGATGTTCAGATAGAATCGCTTGACCGGATTGGAGGTGCTTTCCGCAAGACGCTTCCAAATCATTGCCTCCATATTGTGCTGAAAAAGGATGACCGGAGCCTTAATCCGGACGTTGCGGAAGTTGGTGGCGGGAAACAGGAAGTCACAGATCACAAGATCAAACAGGTCGGTAGCGAGCTGCGATTCAAGCCAGCGTACCATCGGCTTCGAAAGGTATTTCTCCAGAGCGTAAGGAAAGGGGGAAAGCAGGAAATTCCGCAAAAGATCCAGCGGGAAACGCCACGAACGTTTGCCAGTTTCGCGCCACGGCAGCCATACCTTTTCGGCGGCGTAGCTCGCGGTGACCTCGTCGGACTCGTAGTGATACAGTGGGTCAAAACAAACTTGTTGAAGCGCTGAGAAGCAACTCCCCTCTTTCCGTCCTTCCCGAACCTCGTCTCAACCGATGCATCAACCAGTTCACCTTCATCGCGGCGATTATAAGCAAGCTGGCGAATATGCAGAAAATCGTAGCTTCCCATGCTGGCTAAAATCCCCTAACAGAGTCCGCCATCACCATGAAAATTCTCATTACCGGCGGATCCGGATTCATCGGCTCCCATATCGTTGAACACTATCAAGACAAAGCGGAGGAAATCCGGGCGAGTGCGTGGATATTAACGTCCATGGATTGCTCAATGTGCTGGAGGAGGCCTCGGGCGCCGGCGTGAAGAAGCTTGTTTTCGCTTCTTCCGCCGCGATTTATGGCGACAACCCGACCGTGCCCAAACTTGAAACCATGGTTCCCGAGCCCAAAAGTCCCTATGCGATCACAAAACTTGATGGCGAATACTATCTGGAAATGTTCCAACGCGAAGGTTTGTTAGAAACCGCCGCGATCCGCTTCTTCAATGTCTTCGGCCCCCGACAAGATCCGAAAGGTGCCTACGCCGCCGCAGTTCCGATCTTCATTGAAAAAGCCGTGCGCAATGAAGACATCACCGTCTTCGGCGATGGAGGTCAGACCCGGGACTTTATCTATGTGAAAGATATTGTTGGCGCGCTTTCCTTCGCCGTAGAAACACTTGGCGTAACCGGGGTGTTCAATGCCGGTTACGGTGGCCAGATGACCATCAACGATTTGGCGAACGGCCTTATATCAACCGCCCGTTCCTCGTCGCAAGTCTTGCATGGCTCCGAACGCGCGGGGGATGTCCGCCACTCCCGCGCCAGCGCTGGCAAGCTTCGAGCAGCAGGATGGGCACCGCGATACACGCTGGAGGAAGGCCTGGATGTGACCCTGAAGTTCTTCAATAAAGAATAGAAGCTACGAGATCCGCGCCCATACGGCATGAAGACGCCAGTTGACTTCGATGGGTGGCAAAGAGTGAGCAGGGTTACAAACCGAATTCTGTCATCCGCGTGCGAGCAATCAGTATCCTTGCGGTTCAGATTAACCTTTCCGCGACCAAGTTTTTATTGGCTGAAGGGAAGCCGGTGGTTATTTTTACACTCGTAAAATCTTAGTTACCGGAGGAGCCGGGTTTATTGGTTCCCATCTCGTCGAACGATTATTCCGAGAAGGGCACGAGGTATCAGTGTTTGATGATTTCAATGATTTCTATAATCCGGATATCAAACGTGCCAACCTTTCGGAAATGCTGGATAAAATCCGGGTGGTGGAAGCTGACCTGCGTGATGCCAATGCTGTGAATCGCGCTTTTGCGGAGATAAAACCGGATACGGTGGTTCATTTGGCGGCGCGGGTGGGAGTGCGTCCTTCGATCGAAGCGCCGGAGCTTTATATCAACTGCAACGTGAATGGGACGTTCCACGTCCTCGATGCAGCGAAGAATCATGGGGTGGAGCGTTTCATCTTTGCCTCCAGTTCGTCGGTTTACGGGGTCAATGAGAAGGTGCCCTTTGCGGAAAGCGAACTTATTTCGAGAACGATCAGCCCGTATGCGGCGACGAAACTCGCCGGCGAGCAACTTTGTTCGAATTACTCTTATCTCTACGGAATCAAAATGGTGTGCCTCCGGTTTTTTACGGTGTATGGGCCGAGACAACGCCCAGATTTGGCGATCTCCAAGTTCACGCGCCTGATCGATGAGGGCAAGCCGATCGACCGTTATGGAGATGGTCTGACGAGCCGCGACTACACCTACGTGGACGATATCATCCAGGGGATCATGGGTGCGATACGCTACGACGAGAAGGAGTTTGAGATTTTCAACCTCGGGGGGACGGAAACCGTGACGCTGAACGAGCTGATCGAGGCGGTGGAGGCGGCGATAGGAAAAAAGGCGAAGATCAATGCGATGCCGATGCAGCCTGGCGATGTCCCGCGGACCAATGCGGACATCACCAAGGCGCGCGAGATGCTGGGCTACGAGCCAGCGACGGCACTCCACAACGGAGTGGCGAAGTATGTCGAGTGGTATAGGAAGATGCAGGAGGCGACCGGGGTTTAGACCGTTTCTCCATTCGCGGAAACTTAGTGGGGATCAGTTTAGGAGAAAGAAATACATCACCGCCAGGTAGCTGATATTTTAACTCATTTACCCGATCAAGACCCTCAAAACGGCTCTGCCGTATCGCTGACTCTACCTTTCCGCGATGGTTGGAGTCTCCGGAGGTTACATGTCCAGCTATCGAATCTGGTGCCTAATCCACCCGTATTTTATTCCGATCCACGGAACCCCGTTAGATCGGGACTCGCTTCACAAAGTCTTATTGAAATGAGGATAAGCCTTAAAAAACCGCAATGCCACCTGTGGGCAATGCGGTTTTCGTAACGATTCGCTGACGTCGTAAAGCTCGTTACGGAGCCTTGGTTTCCCAATAAACCGTATAGCGTTGGTGATGCAGGTCGGAGAGAGGAATCATCGTAACATCGTTCGGCTTGCCGACGCCGACTGTCTTGAATCTAAGGGTATCGCCGGGGACTTGCTCAAGCCAAGACCCGGGGTCTTTGTCCACATCGATCTGCAGCACCGGAACCTCCGGACTCTCATCGCGGCTGTGAGCCTTTTGGTTGGAAGAAATATCTTTCGGCATATCTTTGCTGCCCAGTTCGCCAGCCAATACCAACGGCCCATACATGACGGTTACCAGGTCCTTCTTGTCCCGCGCCGGGCGGAGGTGGAGGCTCATTGGGAAACGCACGAGCACCTTGTCTCCGGTCTTCCACTTGCGCGAGATAGTAAGATAGCTTTCGGGTGTTGCTTCCACGTCTTCTATTTTTCCATTTATGGCGACCTTGGCACCTTCCTTCGCCCAGTAGGGAACGCGAATTTTCAGATGTAGACCTTCCGGTTTTTTGGCATCGAATGTGAGCGAGATCGTATTATCGGCAGGAAACTCCGTTTCCATGCGGACGCTGAGATTCTTCTCTTTCCAGTCAAGTTCCGAGGGGATGAAGAGGTTCACCCAGAGGCTATCGTCGCTGTGGGAGTAGATGCTATCCGCGTACTTGGAATGGTTCTCGATTCCCGTACCGACACAGCACCACATGGCGTCGAAGGGGGTGCTGTAGATTTTAAAGTGACCCGGCTTGAGGTTGTAAAAGTAAGTCATGCCACCGCTGTCGGGGTCTTGAGAACCGAGGATCTGGTTGTAAAGCGCGCGCTCGTAGTAATCCATCTTCTTAGCCGAAGGATTCCAACTGAAGGCCGAACGGGTCAGCTTCAGCATATTGTAGACCGAGCAGGTTTCGCTGCTGTTCCAGTGGAGGTGCTGCGACTCCTCTCCAGCCTTGTAGAAGTGCTCCTGTATATCGACACCGCCGGGAGCCATTATCCGGGTATCGATCACCCGATCCCAAAGGAAATTGACCGCGGTTCCATAGCCCCCCTCGCCGGTCAGCTCGTAGAGGCGGGCGGCGCTGAGAATCTTGGGGAACTGGGTGTTGACGTGATACCCTGCCAGTTTGTCCTCTTTGTTCTCCAGAGGTTCCAGAATCTCCTTGTGATCGAAGCGTTGCGCGAAGGTGAGATAATCCTTGTTGCCGGTGATGGCATAGAGGTGCGCGAGCGACTCGGACATGCCGCCGTGCTCGGCGCGGAGCATGTCCTGGAACTGCGCTTCGTCGAGGTTGTCGGTACCCTTTTTCGCCCAATCGGCGAGCTTGATCACCACTTCAAGAGCTTGCTTGTTGTCGGTATGAAAATACGCGTCAATCAGCCCGGCGAAGGTTTTGTGGAGCACATACCACGGAACATAGCCTCCGCCGACACCCCACTTGTGGGCCTTCAAGTCGCCACTATAGATCTTCTCCCAGACCTCGGTGCGGACGGGGCCGGTGTAGCCATCGCCATGC
>TARA_B110000037_G_scaffold129181_1_pt1 | contig 38134 bp, 34 predicted proteins | sample TARA_B110000037 | Tara Oceans TARA_B110000037 (sample SAMEA4397196) | marine metagenome | biome: Polar Biome; feature: [MIX] marine epipelagic wind mixed layer (ENVO:01000061); material: water (ENVO:00002006), including particulate matter (ENVO:01000060) such as... | depth 10-100 m | reverse complement strand
CACCTGTTGCAAAGATTAAATTTATGACTTAATTTTGACTATCTCTGGTGAACATTAGTTTGAAGACTTACAATTAATTGGGGTAAATATCCAATTATAAAATGTCCTTTAGGGCTTGGCAAGTCCTTTATGGTTCTAATTTTGGAAGCAGTGTTCATATCAGTATAAATTGGGTTAGTTTAAAGTGCTGTAGGTCTTCAAATTATAAAACAGTGAATTTCAAATTCTAATCAAGAATTTCATCAGACTCTGAAATTCCAAATGTGGTTTGCTCTTTATTCTTAACGGACATCAAAAATTTATTTTGGTGAATTTGAGAATTTTTGATCATTCTTACCGCCATAAATATCGCCACAATTGCTGCAACATCAGAAACTAAGCCAATTAAAGAGGCCATCTGAAATGCATCCATTTCAGTTGCATTATTCGTAATTTGAATCGAAATAGTTGATGTAATTCCAGATATGATCCAAAATGCCCACCAGATATTTACAACATTCAATGACGTTTCAGCTGTATCGTGATCGCTTCCTCCATCTATACTTGCATCATATGTTTCGCTTAACTCATCTACGTCACCACCAACGTAGCTTTGCGTACGATTCCAAATATCTCTCATAATTTGGTAAGGCTTAAACCAATTCGCTATTGGAATAAACCAATAACCTGCTGCCCATCCCTCAGAGGCAACTAAGCCTTTTTCTCCAGCCTTGTGCAAATTATGATAAGCACGTCTAAACCATTGAATGAAAAGTACGATAAGTACAATTTGGAACACCATAGCTATTAAGGCTACAGCAACTTGTCGTGTATCGTTGGCGTCAGCATCTCGAACTAATGTCATCCAATCACCAGTTAAGAGACGATACTCCATAAAGTCTGAAACTAAAATAATTACATAAACGCCTAACATTACCCAAAAAGCGATTATGGTATTCTTTGCCCGCTCTCTATTGTCTAAAATCTTATTCATTCTTTGTTTTTTTCTTAAGGTTGGTGTATGTTGACTTTTAACCTAAACTCGACTATTAAATAAATGAGCTAAGGTTCTTAGGTTTGTGCCACAGGTTAAATATAATTAAATATCCAGCTTCAGGGTAATAATCCTTGCAAATATTTGGATTAGTTAGTTGGTATCAAGTTTAGCTATCCATATCTTAAAATCAGAAATTTAAGATGGACTTCGGCTAAAACTTAAATTCTTTGGCAAATACGCTGCATCTATAATACTTCCAGAACCAAGCATAATTTAACAAATCTTAAATAATAGATCGACCATGGCGCAACTTTGCGTAAAGATGAATGGAATAATATTTATCTTTGCACCGCATTATGAATCAATACAAGAAAGTAGCCTTTTATACCTTGGGATGTAAGCTGAATTTTTCGGAAACATCAACCATTTCGCGTAATTTCGAAAGTGAAGGTTATGCAAAGGTTGATTTCACCGATACACCCGACATTTTTGTAATTAACACGTGTTCAGTAACAGAAAACGCGGATAAAAAATGCCGCCAAGTCGTTAAACGTGCCTTAAAAATAAACCCACAAGCTTTTGTAACAATGATTGGCTGTTATGCCCAATTAAAACCCACCGAAATTAGTAAAATTCCAGGCGTTGATTTAGTGTTGGGCGCCAACGAGAAGTTTAATATATTGGCCCATGTCAATGAATTAGAAAAAAACGAAATTGCTGAAGTTGAGGCGGTTAAAATTAAGGAGACAAAAAACTTTGTGCCATCATTTAGCATGGGAGATCGCACCCGCTCGTTCCTCAAAGTACAAGATGGTTGTGATTATTTTTGCACGTTTTGTACCATTCCGTTGGCAAGAGGAAAAAGCAGAAACGCCAGCTTAAAAGAAACCGTTTCCGAAGCTGAAAAAATTGCGAAAACTGCTATTAAAGAGGTTGTGCTAACTGGCGTTAATATAGGTGATTTTGGTCAGGGTGAATCAGAAAACTTTTTTGAATTAGTTCAGGCTTTAGATGCCGTTGAAGGAATAGAGCGTTTTCGAATCTCTTCAATTGAACCCAACCTCTTAAGTAATGAAATCATTGAATTCGTTGCACAATCAAAACGTTTCGTTCCCCATTTTCATATTCCGCTTCAATCCGGGTCTGATACTTTATTAAAAGCTATGCGCCGCAAGTATTTGAGCGGTTTATATGTTGAGCGGTTAGCAAAAATAAAGGAGTTAATGCCGAACGCCTGCATTGGTGTTGATATTATTGTAGGTTTCCCTGGAGAAACGGAGCAAGAATTTATGACGACCGTTAATTTATTGAAAGACCTCGATATTTCATACTTGCATGTTTTTACCTATTCTGAAAGAGCTAACACAACTGCTAAAAAAATGGCAGATGCTGTTCCAATTCATATTAGAAGAGAACGCAGCAAACAAATGCAGATTTTATCCGATAAAAAACGCCGTGCATTTTATGAAACGCAAATCGGGAAATCAAAAAGTGTTTTATTTGAAGGGGAAGAAAATGGAGATGTAATGAACGGTTTTACTGAGAATTATGTCAAAGTTAAAATTCCATTCAACCCCAATCTAATCAATCAAACCGTAAAGGTTAAACTCACCGAAATTGATTCGGATAACTTGGTAAATGTGGAGTTGTTGGAACATATTATTGTGGAATAAAAAAACCGTCTAGTTATACATAGATGCTTTCAAAATGTACAACTTGACGGTTCAATAAATCTATGTAGTTCGCCTAAAACTTAGCTAAGGTTTTATCAATAATTGAAACACAATCCAATAATTGCTCTGTCGTCATGACCAATGGAGGCGCAAAACGAATAATATTACCATGGGTTGGTTTAGCAAGCATACCATTATCACGTAATTTCATGCAAATATCCCATGCGGTAGAGCTATCCTCACTGTCATTAATAACCACGGCGTTCAACAAGCCTTTTCCTCTTACCAAATTTAGTAGGTCGTATTTGTTCACAAGCTTTTGAACTTCCGATCTAAATAGGTTTCCTAATTCTCTGGCTTTTACAGCAAGTTTTTCATCCTGCACAACATCTAAGGCTGCAATTGCTACTTTCGCAGCAACAGGGTTTCCTCCGAATGTAGATCCATGCTGACCAGGTTTTATGACATTCATTATTTCATTATTTGCTAATACAGCAGAAACTGGATACGCTCCTCCCGAAAGGGCCTTACCTAAAATCAAAATGTCCGGTGTATTATATGTGCTTTGCTTTTCACATCCATTTTGGCAGGTGCAATTTCCACAAACAGCCAACAAACTGCCGGTTCTTGCAATACCTGTTTGCACTTCATCCGCAATGAAAAGCACACCACTTGCTTCACATAATGCTTTAGCCTCTGTCAAATAACCCTCTTCTGGTACAAAAACTCCAGCTTCTCCCTGAATTGGTTCTACTAGAAAACCAGCAATATCATCTTGAGCCAATGCTTCTTCCAATGCATCAATATCGTTATAAGGGATCTTTACAAATCCAGCCGTATATGGCCCAAAGTTTCTTCTTGCATCTTCATCATTTGAAAATGATATAATAGTTGTTGTTCTCCCGTGGAAATTGTTTTCGCAAACAATTATTTTTGCTTTATTTTCTTCAATACCCTTTACTTCGTAAGCCCACTTTCTGCACAATTTAATTGCTGTTTCGACAGCTTCCGCTCCAGTATTCATTGGTAAGACTTTGTCAAACCCAAAATAATCAGTTACATATTTTTCGTAAACTCCTAAAACATCATTGTGGAAAGCACGTGACGTTAACGTAAGTGTTTTTGATTGTTCCATCATGGCATCCACAATTTTTGGATGACAATGACCTTGATTAACTGCCGAATAAGCAGACAAGAAATCGTAATATTGTTTCCCCTCTACATCCCAAACATGAACTCCTTCTCCACGTTTAAGTACTACAGGTAATGGGTGATAATTATGCGCACCATGCTTATCTTCCAACTGAATTAATTCTTCAGATGATAATTTTTGAACTGTTTCCATTTTTTAATGATTTTAAATGATTAATAAAATAGGCTCGTCACGGAGAGACCCATCCTTTCCTCATTCAGCAAAGCCAATAGAATTAGTATGTACTTGGAGAGAGAAATCATCCAGAACAAATTTAAAGAATTAATTTTAAAATGTTAAATTAATTCCTCAGTAAAAAGAAGTTTACACGTGTGCTTTATTCCATTTCAATTACTACATGGCAAACTAAAACAATTGGAAGATCATCCCTTTGAAAAAAGATCTTTCCTCTACCTCGATATTATTTCATGGTTAGAATGTAAAATTGACGGCAAAGCCATTCAAGAAATTGTTATCGCCAAGGCGCGATTAATGAAATAAATTACCATTATCTTAGCGCCGTGACTTCTAATAAAGATGCATATTTAACATTAGACCAAACTAGCGAAGGGTTTTATAAAGATAAAGGCTCTAAGTTTTTAGCCTTCGCCATTCCGTGTACCAATAAAGCAGACGCTAAAAATCACATTGACCGGTTCAGAAAAGAGCATCACCAATCTTGCCATGTATGCTTTGCTTGGCGGTTCGGTGCCGAAAACTATACGGATCGCTACTCAGATGATGGCGAGCCAAACAACTCTGCAGGCAAACCAATTTTTGGACAAATCCTCTCCTTTGAGGTTACAAACATACTCATTGCAGTTGTTCGCTATTACGGCGGAACGAATTTGGGTGTTGGCGGTTTAGTTACGGCCTATAAATCTGCCGCTAAGGAGTCGCTGGAACAAGCTAATTTAAAAACACGATTTATTAGCGCTAACTTTCTAATCACGCACGATCACCAAGATACTGGAAACGTAATGAGCGTGCTGAATAAACTAAAAGGACAGATCGTAAATCAAGGATTTGAACACGACCATCCTACGATTAGCTTCCATGTTAAAAGATCAAATTTGGACAATGTTTACATCAGTTTTGAACCCTACCCAAACGTGCAAATTAAACACATTAAAACAAGTTAAATAACACAGACATTTATATGCAGTTATTGGAACAATTAGTAGCCGTTAGAGGCGCAAGCGGAGACGAAAGCAAAGTAACCCGATTCATTTTAGAACAGATCAAAAGTGAATTACCGAATTATAAAGTACAACCCACTATTTTATGTGGGGATGGATTTCAAGATGCCATTATTCTTGTTTTTGGAAAACCGACAACCGCCATTTTTGCACATATCGATTCAATTGGTTTTACTGTTGGCTATAATAATAACCTGATAAAAATTGGTGGTCCACGCACAATTGATGGAATGGAGTTAGTGGGATCAGACAGCCAAGGAGAAATTGAAACAGAACTCATGATCATTGAGCAAGAAAACGGAACCAATTTTTTACAATGCGTGAGCGATCGGACGATTGACCGCGGAACCAACCTTACATTTAAGCCCAACTTCAGACAAACGGAAGATTTTATAAAATCACCCTACATGGACAATAGACTTGGTGTTTGGGTAGCGCTTGAAGTGGCTAGGACACTAGAAAATGGCGCCATAGTTTTCTCAACCTATGAGGAACACGGTGGCGGATCTGTAGGCTTTTTAGGTCGCTATTTGTATGATCACTATCAAATTCGACAAGCACTAATTTCTGACATCACTTGGGTGACAGACGGCGTAACCCATGGCAAAGGCGTAGCTATTTCAATGCGCGACATAGGAATACCGAGGCGTTCATATTTAAACCGGATTATTGAAATTGCTCAAAAAAACCACATTGCCTTTCAGCTCGAAGTTGAAAGCGCAGGTGGCAGTGATGGTACGGCTTTGCAAAAAAGCGACCTCCCTTTCGATTGGTGTTTTATTGGTGCGCCAGAAGATAATGTTCACTCTCCCGACGAAACTGTGCATAAATATGATCTCGCAGCAATGGTGTCGCTTTACAAAGTCTTAATGACGGAACTATAGGTCAAACATCTTCTTTTGTACATTCTAAAATATGTTCGATTACCTCAATTCTTGCTGTTGTTTTACAGTTGGCATCAATCACTTTCCAAGGGGCATTTTTCGTATTTGTTTTACGAAACATTGCTTTTTTATACTTGGTATAACCGTTCCAAAGTTCCTGTGCCTTTAAATCAACCGGGGTAATTTTCCATTTTTTAAGCGGACTTTCTGCAATTTCCTTAAATCGTTTCGCTTGTTCTTGTTTTGTAATAGAGAAATAAAGTTTTATCAGCGTAACTCCAGACTCTGTAATCATTTACTCAAATGGATTAATGTGACGCATGAAATTATTGTACTGATCAATGGTATAAAATCCCATTGCAGGCTCAAAAACCGCCCTATTGTGCCAACTTCTATCAAAGAATACAATTTCACCTGGGTTCGGAAGCTCCTTAATGTATCTTCTAAAATACCATTGCCCTTTCTCAACATCAGTTTGCTTTGTAAGCGCAACAACCCGCATTGATCTAGGATTAAGATGTTCGAAAAATCGCTTAATTGACCCCCCTTTTCCGGCGGCATCTCTACCTTCGAGTATAACGGCGACTCTTTTTTTGTTCTTCGCAATCCATTGCTGCAAATTCACCAATTCAGCCTGCAAATCTTTCAATTGTGCCTCGTAGGATAAATTCCAAATCTGCTTATTCATTTTAAGCCCTCGCGATTTCGACTTTTTTATCATGGCTTTGCGATCAGTGATCGTTGTTAAATCTTTTTCTGTTAGTATATCTCTTAATTACACTTCAAATATCTCCAAATTAGGTTCATTTTTTGGTGAGTCTGAACATATAAAACATGACATTAATCAGCATATTGCTAAATCGATTTAGAACAAGTGATCTAACCGAATTACCACCAGTTTGATTGAAAAAAAGTACAGCAATCAAAACACCCTAAGCTATTTTTTTGTAAATTGGGGTGAATACTCGAAGGGCTTTAAATATGGTTAAAAAACTACTTTTCGCTGCGACATTTATTTTATGTCAGTCAGCCTTCAATCAAGAACAACAATATATTGGTGGTGGCCATTCGCAAGGCGTTACTGTTAGCTCCAGTAGTGATGCCAAACTATATGATGGCACATATACCGCTACCGGCGACAAAACCATTAACGGCGATGGATTGGAGGCCAAACAAATGGAAGCTGTTCGTTTCCTCTCACAAGCTACTTTTGGAGCAGACCCGTCTTTGACCGAATATGTAGCGGAAATTGGCATTGAAAAATGGATGGATAAACAATTCGCTATTCAGGCCAACTATCTAACTCCTGCTATCAACGAAATTTTTCAAACTATTTTCGAAACTTTCTTGGCTGAAGGTGGAGATTCGTTGGATTTTACTACTCGACCAAATTGGGTACATCTTGATTATGCTTGGTGGGAAAACACAATTAAAGGAGAAGATTTATTGCGACAAAGAATGGCTTATGCCTTAAGCGAAATTCTAGTTATTTCTGCTGAATCAACCCTTGCCAGTTATGGAGAGGCGCTTGGCGTATATTATGATATCCTCATTGAGAATTCATTCGGGAACTATAGAGACATTATGGATGACGTGTCTAGAAACGTTGCCATGGGCACTTATCTCAGCCATTTGCGAAATGCGAAAACAGACACGGTAAACAACACGAATCCAGATGAAAATTATGCTCGTGAAATTATGCAACTTTTCAGCATTGGACTTTATGAACTGAATCAAGACGGAACCTATCAGTTGGACACAGATGGCAACCCCATTCCAACCTATAACAATGAAGACATTAAGGAATTTGCCAAAGTTTTCACTGGTTTCGGAATTGGAGGAAGAATTGATACAAGTGAAGCCACATTCACGAATAGCATTTACATTGCTGATGTAACAATCCCCATGAAAATGTGGGATGAATGGCACGAACCAGGCGAAAAACATTTACTTAATGACTATACCATTCCAGAAGGACAAACGGGTGATGAAGATGTTTCTGATGCTTTAGATCACTTGTTCAATCATCAAAATGTCGCACCCTTTGTTTCCAAAAGACTAATTCAACATTTCGTTAAGTCGAATCCAACTCCAGAATATGTAGCTGATATTTCTGCAATATTTGCAGACAACGGTGCAGGTGTACGAGGCGATTTAAAAGCGGTACTAAAATCAATCTTACTTCACTCCGAAGCCAGATCATGCGAATGGATCAGTGACGCCTCACAAGGTAAATTACGAGAACCCATCCTCCGCTATACGACAGTAGCTCGCCATTTTGGTGGGTTTTCACCTTACGAAGATCGTTTTTGGAACCTTTCTTATAGTTATAATAATGACGTGGATCAACATCCTTTACATTCTCCTACCGTTTTCAATTTTTTCAGTCCCGGCTATAGCCCGAACGGAGAAATTTCTGAAGCTGGATTAGTAGCTCCTGTATTTGAAATTCATAATTCAAGAACGGGTATTAATTATTGCAATTGGGTGTATTATTGGGTAGAGTATGAATATTTATTGGCTTGCTCAACTAGTGACGTGCCTGAGGACAATGACAATGTGGTGAGCACAAATATGTCGCGACTTTATGAATACGCCAAAGATACTGACGCTTTGCTCGATCAATTAGACTTATTCCTTTGCCATGGTCAGTTAAGTGAAAGAACCAGGGGGATTATAAAAGAAACTTTACTCGAATATCCTCCCACGGTTATTGGGTTAGCTGAACGAATTCAATTGGCTAGTTACTTAATCTTAATCAGCCCAGATTACAATATTTTAAAATAAGCACACTTAATTTATGGATAATAATTTTGAAAAATCAAGAAGAAAGTTCTTAAGACAATTAAGTGTTGCCTCTGCCTTAGGCTTTGCATCCCCCTTGTCTTCATTGGCTAAATTCAAAAGCATGAACTCAATCATGAGTTCACCTCCCCCTCCGCCATTTGGCAACTATAAAGCCATTGTATGTGTTTTTCTACATGGTGGAAATGATTCGTACAATATGCTTGTTCCGAACACACCAACCGAGTATGGGCATTATTTTGACACACGATCAAACCTATCATTAGACCAAGCAGACCTTTTATCAATTGGCTCAGGTGACTATGGGTTAAACCCCAGTTTACCAGACGTTCGCGACATGTTTAACGACGGCGATTTGGCCTTTATGTCAAATATTGGAACGTTAGTTGAACCCACTACAGTCGAGAGCTACTACAGCGGAGATGCGCAAATTCCAATTGGTCTTTTTTCGCATCTCGATCAATACAAACATTGGCAATCTGCCCGAGCACATGAGCGCGTGACTAAAGGTTGGGGAGGCTATATGGCAGATTTATTAGGATCGACCAATACGAATGACAAAATATCAATGAACGTTTCCTTATCTGGAACAAATATTTTTCAAAACGGATTAAATACAATACCGTTTTCAATGAATAATAATGGCCCAACATTACCGATAAATTATTATGCAGATTGGGGCCACAATCAGGATCGACGTGCGGCTGTTGACAGCATTTTGAATTATAATTTTGGCGATCCATTTCAAAACACCTATGCCAATGTACTACACGGGTCAATTGAGGCTGGCGCTGAGTTCAAAGAGGCTTTAGATCTAGTTCCAGAATTTACGACTGTGTTTTCAGCAGATCGACTTTCGCAAGAACTAAAGGTCATTGCAAAAACAATTGCTGCGAGAGAAGCGCTAGGGTTTGAACGTCAAATCTTTTTTGTTCGTTACGGCGGATGGGACCATCATGATGCGTTAATTACTGAGCAAGCGGAAAAACTGAGCGTAGTAAACAATGCACTAGTTGAATTTAAAGATGTTTTAAATGAATTAAGCGTTTTTGATGATGTGACCACATTTGTAGGATCAGAGTTTGCTCGAAAATTACTCTCAAACGGAAACGGTAGTGATCACGGATGGGGTGGTAACTCAATTGTAATGGGCGGAAACGTAAACGGGAATCAAATTTACGGAACATACCCTACCCTTCAAATTGATGGGCCAAATTATTTAAACGGAGGAATTATGGTGCCAACTACTGCCGTGGATTCCATGTTCGCTGAGTTAGCTTTATGGTACGGCGTTGAACCTGGAGATTTAGGCACGATCTTCCCTAATCTTGTTAATTTCCACGACTTAGGGGGATTATCAACCGATACACCTCCAATTGGATTTATGAATATGTAAGCTATGAAAAAACTAATATACCTTTCAGCATTTTTATTTTTAGCGAATCTTTCATTTGGTCAATGCTACCCCGATAGACATAACACGTCTTGGTTTGATGGTTGGATTTCTTGCGAAACGATCGAAAACCCTAACGAAATCAGAGGAGAAAGCCATTGGATTTCTTATGATTTTGGGGCACTATACGAACTAAGCGAATTAAAAATTTGGAACATCAATGATCCAGACCTGCTTTCAAACGGCGCTCAAAACGTCATTATTGATTACTCGATAGACGGTATTAACTGGACAGAATATGGACAAGAAATTTTTCCAAAAGCTACCGGCGTCAACAATTATCAGGGAGATGTGATAGCGGACTTGGAAGGAATTAAGGCAAAACATCTTTTAATTACTGTTGTTGACAATTATGGTGGAGATTGCGCAGGTTTTGCAGAATTACGCGTTGCTGTTGACTCCACAAAAAGCGACAATGAAGACATCTGCATCATAGCAGACGTCTACCCTAACCCTGTAAAAAATGAATTCTCCGTGTTTTTAGAAAAAAAATGCTTGGGTGACGTTTATATGGCAATTGAGGACGCTACTGGACGAACTGTTTTGGCTGAAGAAATCATTAAACTCTACGACACAAAAGTCATTGACGCCAGTCAATTTGGACCAGGTGTTTATTTTGTTTGCTTGCGCAATGGAGAAATCTTAGAACGGATTAAAATTGTTAAGCAATAGGTATAATGAAAAAATCCCTATCCACATAAGGAGGACAGGGATTTTGATTCACTTAATTAATTGATCTATTTCGTAAACAATAACTCACGCAATTTTGGTAATGGCCAAATTTCATCATCAACCATAATCTCTAATTTATCTGCATGATATCGAATATTGTCAAACATTGATTTTACATTATCGCAATAAGCATAGGCCTTTTCACGTGTATCTTCCATTACATTTGCCTTCTTGCGCTCATCAATCATTAAATTCACTTTGTCGTTCATTGCATTGACATGCTTAGAAATTGACTTAATGAAGTTAATTTGAGTTCTTGCCGCTTCTTTTCCATCTTTAGCTCCAAGCACATCAATTAATCCTTTCGCATTGTTTATTAAAATATTTTGGTACTCAATGGCTGCAGGCATAATGTGGTTTTTAGCAATATCACCTAAAATCCTTGCTTCAATTTGAATTTTTAAAATATAGTTTTCCAATTCAATTTCATGACGTGCCTCTAATTCAACGGGGCTTAAAATACCCAGTTTATTGAAAAGGTCCTTTACTTCAGCTTTAGCATAAACATCCAACGCTCGTGGCGTATCTTTTAAGTTCGAAAGTCCTCTTTTCGCTGCTTCCTCTACCCATTCTTCTCCGTATCCATTTCCTTCAAACCTAATCTTTTTAGACGCCGTGATCAATTTTTGTAATTCACGTAAAATCGCCTCATCCTTCTTATCGCCTCCTGAAATTCGCTGATCTACCTCTTTTTTGAATTCAATTAATTGATTTGCAATAATCGTATTAAGCACAGTCATGGATTGGGCGCAGTTGGCAGTAGAACCTACAGCTCTAAACTCAAACTTATTCCCTGTAAAGGCGAATGGTGATGTTCTATTACGATCCGTATTGTCTAATAAAATTTGCGGAATTTTACCAATATTCAATTTCAATTCAGTCTTCGCCTCAGGCGTTAATTTGCCCGCCAAGATGCTTTCTTCCATATCGTCTAACATTTTTGTTAATTGCGAACCAATAAATACAGAAATAATTGCTGGTGGTGCTTCATTAGCTCCTAGGCGGTGATCATTTCCTGCTGATGCGATTGATGCTCTTAACAAATCTGCGTTATCATGGATAGCCATGATCGTATTCACGAAAAATGTTAAAAACTGCATGTTAGACTTAGGATTTTTACCCGGCTGTAAAAGATTTACTCCAGTATCTGTTGCCATTGACCAGTTATTGTGTTTTCCTGAACCGTTAATTCCTGCAAATGGTTTTTCGTGCAATAAAACTCTAAAATTATGTTTTGATGCCGTTTTCTCCATCACATCCATTAATAATAGGTTGTGATCATTTGCAATGTTTACTTCTTCAAACATTGGTGCGCACTCAAATTGATTTGGTGCTACTTCATTATGTCTTGTTGCTACAGGAATTCCTAATAGATGCGATTCATATTCAAAATCACGCATAAACGCAGTTACACGATCCGGAATAGAACCAAAATAGTGATCATCTAATTGCTGGCCTTTTGCAGGTGCATGCCCAAACACTGCACGCCCAGTCATCATTAAATCTGGCCTTGCATTAAATAAAGCAGTATCTACCAAAAAATATTCTTGCTCCCAACCCAAAGTTGCCCCTACATTTGAAACGTTCTTATCAAAATATTGACAAACCTCTCTTGCTGCATTCTCTACTTTATCTAATGCCTTTAATAACGGCATTTTAAAATCTAACGCTTCTCCAGTATAGGCAATAAATACGGTAGGAATACATAAAGTTTTCCCCATTACAAAGGCTGGTGAAGTTGGATCCCATGCCGTGTATCCCCTTGCTTCAAATGTATTTCGAATACCGCCGTTCGGGAAAGATGAAGCATCTGGTTCTTGTTGTACTAATAAATCACCTTCAAAACGCTCAATTGCCTTGCCCGGCCCAATTGGCTTAAAAAAGCCATCATGCTTTTCCGCAGTTGACCCTGTCAAAGGCTGAAACCAGTGTGTATAATGCGTTGCTCCCTTAGAAATTGCCCAATCTTTCATTGCTGTAGCAATTTGATCAGCATGCAAACGATCTACATGCGTACCTAACTCGATTGCAGATTTAACGACCTTGTAAGCGTCTTCTGTTAAACACTCACGCATTTTATCTAAATGAAAGGTGTTTTCTCCAAAATATTCGGAAACACGTCTTGCACCAGTTTCAATGTGATTAGCTTCTCGGCTTAAAACTTCATCAAGGGCACTTTTTCTTGAACTAGACATAGTAAAATATATTTTTTTTGCCAAATGTAGCTCATTTAATGGGGGAGCGACGACAAAAAAGTACTTTTTTTATTAACAACCCCCTATTTTTATCCACTATTTAAAAAAAATTTAATTTTTAATATTTTAAATTAATGACAATAATTCAAAAAAAAAACACCTAATCGAGACATTTTGTCATTAAAAAAATAGAAAAACTGTCATTTTGACGCTATTTTTATATGTTTTTAAACTTGGTATTTTATTTGACCTGTAAGATTTGTAAACATTTAAAAAATTAACAAAATGACATTAATTAAAAAACGACAAGAATTACCAGTTTTCGGAGATATGATGGCAAACCTGTTTGACGACAAATTTTTTGAGCCAATGCACCGACAAAATGCAAGAAATATTCCTTCAGTAAATATTTTTGAGGATAAAACAGATTTCACAATTCAATTGGCGGCTCCGGGAATGAAGAAAGAAGATTTTAAGATTGACTTAAAAAAGAATAGCCTATTCATTTCCGCTGAAAAAGAAGCTAAAACCGAAAAGTCTGATGAAAAGTACTCTTTACGTGAATTCAACTTAAGTTCATTCAACAGATCCTTTACACTGCCTAAAAACATTGATAAAGAAGGGATTTCAGCTCAATATCATGATGGAATTTTAGAAGTGAAAATTGGCAAAAAAGAAAAACCAGACGAAAAGGTAAAAACAATTTCAATTAACTAATTTTTTTTTCATAGCTACTTTTTTATAATTGAAAAAGCGAATACAAAAAAACCGTCGTGCATTTGAGAACCTCAATGTACGGCGGTTTTTTTTATTTAGTTTAGCCTTTATACTACTAACCTTCTCTATTCTCAGTTTCCGCCGCAGCTTCTTCTAACTCTTCTCTTAATCGATCATACTCCTCGCCCCTTCCTTCTTCTTCAGTCATACCGCCTATTGTTTCGGTTAAAATGCGCAAAGCATTCCTAGTATTGTCCTTCATTATTAACGAAATGTTGATCTCGTTCATATCACCAATTCCTTCTAAAGATTGAAGTTGGTTAATAAGAACCTCGGCATCATCCAAATCATCCATTCCCGCCATTGCTGAAAGATCAAGGAACATTCCAAACGGCTCTGAAGATAATACACCATCATAATTTGGAACTTTACTTGTTGTTCCATTCTTCACTTTAACAGCCCATAAGCTATCGTTAGTAGAAAACAATATCTCATCTGAAATTACGATAAACGCTTCGCCTTTTTGAAGAATTCCGTCACCAATAGAATCGCTTGCTGCTGCCAATTCAGATAAAGCACCAATGTCATCAATTCCTAAAACTAGGCCAAAAATCGGCATAGCCTCTTTACTTTCATAAGGATCACCATATCCCCAATCATTGATTGTGGTCTTCATTTCAACATGATCAACGATAAAAAGAATATCTCCAGTTAAACCAGTCTTTGCATTTTCTAAACTGACACCCATCTCGTTTAACTCCTCTTCGAGATCATTGTATTCGCGATCAGACATTTTGTCTTTTGAAAAATCAAGTCCTTTCTTTAAGTCAACATTATAGGCTAAAGTAAACATTGGGTTTTCAGAATTTCCAAAAGAAAATAATTCAGAATTTACTGGACCATCTCCCATGAAATCAATTTTTTCCAACAATTTCGTAGATAAATCACCAACCCATTTCATATCAACACTACCATTGGTAAAGTTGATAAACATATCACAATTCACACCTTCAATCAAATCCTTGTTTTTATTCAAGTCATCACTCATGCCCATAGACATTTCTTCAGCGTAGCTATAAAATGGCTCTCCCTCAAAACGGATTACGATATCAGACGTGTTTTCTAAAAACGTTTGATAAAACTCATTGACCTCGCCTTCCTCAGCCGCTTTAATCAACTCTATTGTTTTATCCACAGTTTTCATACCGTCTTTTGACCCTCCACTAAAAACAGATGCTAAGTCCATAGGGATGCTTGTTGCAATTGCAATATCTTCATCCCAAACTAAGACGTAATTATCACTTTCTTTTAATACGTACTGAAATCCGTCCTTCTCGCTTATAGTAGCATTGGCCTCTGTTTCTAGTAACTCCTTAAAAGCAACTTCATCCTTTAATTTATAAATTCCGTAAAATTTAGGAGTATATCCTCCACCTTTACCCATGATTATTTGAACTGGCAAACTGTAATCAACTCCAGTAATTTCTTCATCAATGAAAAAGCCCAATAACATTTCTAACGTATAAGGCAATGCTCCATCCGTTGCACCTGATTTTTCAATAATATTTCCAGGTGTCATATTCATCACGAAAAATGGTGACTCTATCTTACCTATAATGGCCGAAACCTTTTCTTCTCGGGTTCTATCAGCAGAACAACTTGCTATACCTGCAACAAATAAAGCTAATAAGACTACCGACCAATTTATTCTTCTCTTTTTCATATTCATAGTTATTCCAACAAAGTTAATTAAATCTTCTTTGAAATCGTTAAAAGGAGTCCTAACTTTGCGCTGTGCATACTATTGAACCATATTATAACTGGAGAGGATTCTATATCGCATCTGAAGATATACAGTCTCCTTTCTTTGAACGCATATATAGCGAATTTGAATTCACCGATTCCATCTATAATTTTTGCATTCATCCGCAATGGGATAATATTGGCTCCCCCAGCTTGTTCATTAAAATTCTTTACGCCGAATATGACACCGGTATCGCTATTATAGAATTGTTTGGTGAATGGAATGATGTTATCAATAACGACATCATGCTATTTAAGCGAGACATTGCGGAGGGACTCATGGAAAATGGCATTTCCAAATTTGTTTTAATTGCAGAAAACCTGCTCAATTTCCATGGAAACGAGGAGGATTATTATGAAGAATGGTTAGATGAAGTTGAAGATGTAGATGGTTGGATTGCATTAGTTAATCTGCGTCCCCACGTCCAAGATGAATTGAATAACTATGACTTGGACTATTATTTCTTAATGGGCGGCGAACTTGAAGAAGTAGACTGGCGAACTGCCACACCACAACAATTTATATCGCGCATTGAACAATACGTAAAAAATAGACTTGACTGATTTATAGGATATTAAAACTGAACTTAGATGAATCAAAACGTTAAATATTCTGGAGGAAATACAAAAAAAACTCCTATTATTTGTTAAAATTGATTTCAAGCGAATCGTATAAAATCCAAGCGTTGAAAGAATCAATTGTCCGGAACAATGAACAAGAACAGCTACTAGAAAAAAGCTCGTAAAGCCCTATTTAAATGAAGTCTTCGATTTTCAACTACACTATTAGTTATTTCTTGCGAATATTAAATCTCACCTTTTTTAGCGTATTATAAATGGAGAGACAAACGAAATATTGGAAACTAGGAATTCAATAATAAAATCATTTCCAACCTATTTTAAAACAACTCAGCTTAAAAATATGCGTATATTTATCAATCCAAATAAAAAATAAAAATTATGACTAAAAACAAACTTATCTTAGGGGCTCTGGCTCTAGGTTTATCTGCTGGAGCGTTCGCACAAGCAGAAAAATTCGTAGTACTTGAAGAGAAAACAGGTACTTGGTGTGGATGGTGTCCTTACGGAACTGTTGAATTTTCTGAATTAGAAGAAAGTGAGCCAAACTTTATTGGAATTGCTGTTCACAATTCAGATCCAATGGAAGTAACTTCTTATGATGATCAAAGTGCTGCATCTTTCCCAGGATTCGGCGGATATCCTTATGCTGTAGCTGACCGTATCGAAGGCGATCACGCTGCATATGCTGGTGATGGATTCGCTACAAGAGAAACTGAAACCCCAGTTGCTGCTATTGATGTACATGGTTACATTAGCGGAGATCAATTAGAGATTAGAATTCTCTGCCAATTTGATTCTCAACAAACAGGAGACTGGAGATTAGCTGGTGTAGTAACTGAAGATGGTGTAACTGGAACTGGTTCTGGATACGCTCAAGCAAATTACTTCTCAGGTGGCAGCCCACTTACTGGAGCTGGACACGATTGGCAAGCTGAGCCGAATCCGGTACCTGCTGCTGATATGGTTTATGATCACGTTGCAAGGGCATTAGCTGATGATGAATTAAATGGTGTTGATGCATCTTTACCTGCAACTATGACTACAGGTGTTAATTACTGGTATTCTTACTATGTTGATATTGATCCAGAATGGGATCTTAACAACATTCACGTTGTTGCAATGTTAGTTGAGCCTTCTGGTACGATTAACAACGCTGGAAAAGGTGATGTTGCTAGTGGTGAAGTTGGAACTGTTGGTTTAGAAGAAGCTGCTGCAAATACATTTGCAATCACTGCTTTCCCTAACCCGGCTTCAGAATTTGTTAACTTAACTGTCGACTTACAAGAAGCTTCTTCAGTATCAATTGAAGTAATTAACATGTTAGGTGCTGTTGTTTCAACTATCGAAACTCAAAACTTAGCTATCGGAACTCATTACAATGAAATTGATGTAGCTGACCTTACTGAAGGTATTTACTTCATCAAAACGACTGTTAACGAAACAGTAGAAATGACTAAAATTGTTGTTCAATAGTATTAAACAATAAATATAAGCACTACGATCCTGTCCCGTTTATTCGAGGCAGGATTTTTTTGTGCTTGATTTTCCGGACGTTTAGTTTAATTCGATATTTCATTTTCTTCCTGAAGCTTCGGCAAAGCAAGACGAGAATCTCAATGACCTGCTGCCTCATCATTAAAACAACTCTTAAGTTATTTTCACTTAAGCGAAACGTTTATCTAAACTGACATATTGAAGAAAAAGCAATGAACCTGGCTCGACTTAAACCGGTTTTAGCATATCACAAACCACCTTATCAACTGGGAAAGTGAATTGATTAGAAGAAAGCTCAGACAATTTAACCCAGCGAAAGTCTTGCTCGCTGTCCTTTAAATCTCTTTTGGTTGCGGCAATCTTAATCGCATCTAGTTGATTTGTAGATACCAAATAATAAAAACTCAACAACTGATCTTTAGGATTAAAGACAGAGACTTGCAAAAAATCATTGACGTAATAGAATGTATTAACATCAATTTCTATATTCAATTCTTCAATAAACTCACGTTTCAAACAAGCTGACAAACCCTCCCCCTTCTCTAATCCTCCGCCAGGAAACTTAGTCATAGGAAATCCGCCACGTTTCTCATCTGTTACTAATACAGCATTGTTATGAATTAATAATCCGTAAACCCTGAGGTTAAAATTGTTTACTATTGATTGTTGATTCATTTAATGAAGTATTTATTCTCAATTTCAAAAGAATTAACAAAGCTAGCTTAATCCTCTGTAAAATGAACAATATTGTATGAACAATGTTGTATATTTGGGGACGAAAATCACATTAAATATACTTTTTCATGGCGGTTAGTAAAAAAGAGCTAGAGTTCAATAAAAATGAAGATACAATGCGCATGCGAATCTCTGATATGGAGAGAAAGCTAGAGGAAGTCTACTTAGGCGGTGGAAAAAAGCGTATTGAAAAGCATCATGCCAAAGGCAAGCTAACGGCCCGAGAAAGAATCGAAATGCTAATCGACCCGAACTCAGAAACAATTGAAATTGGAGCTTTTGTAGGAGAAGGCATGTATGAAGAATATGGCGGATGCCCTTGCGGAGGTGTGGTTATTAAAATCGGATACGTTTCTGGCAGACAATGCATAATTGTAGCCAATGATGCAACAGTAAAAGCAGGAGCCTGGTTTCCTATTACAGGTAAAAAGAATTTGCGCGCTCAAGAAATTGCCATGGATAATCACCTTCCAATTATTTATTTGGTGGACAGTGCAGGCGTTTTTCTTCCTTTACAGGACGAAATCTTTCCTGACAAAGAACATTTTGGACGAATATTTAGGAATAATGCCGTTATGTCCTCACAAGGAATAACCCAAATTGCAGCGGTTATGGGAAGTTGTGTAGCGGGCGGAGCCTATTTGCCCATCATGTCCGACGAATCATTAATCGTTAATAAAACAGGGACTATTTTTCTTGCGGGATCATACCTGGTTAAAGCAGCCATAGGTGAAACAATCGATAATGAAACACTTGGTGGAGCGACAACACATACTGAATTAAGCGGCGTTTGTGATTACAAATCGGAAAATGACGAAGAATGTTTGAAAACTATTCGTGATTTAATGAGTAAAATCGGTAAAAAAGACAAAGCAGGATTTGATAGAATTGAAGCCGTACCACCTAAACTGAATGAACGAGAAATTTATGGCATTTTCCCAGAAAACCGGGCAAAACCATATGACATGCGTCAAATTGTAAAACGTCTCGTTGATAATTCAGAATTTACAGAATATAAAAAAGACTACGGAAAAACAATTCTAACCGGTTATGCGCGTATTGATGGATGGAGTGTTGGAATTATCGCAAATCAGCGCGAAGTAGTGAAAAACGCCAAAGGTGAAATGCAATTTGGTGGTGTCATATATACTGATACCGCTGATAAAGCAGCTCGTTTTATCATGGTTTGCAATCAGAAAAACATTCCGCTCGTATTTTTACAAGATGTGAGTGGCTTTATGGTTGGATCTAAATCGGAACATGCAGGCATTATAAAGGACGGCGCAAAAATGGTAAGCGCCATGTCAAATTCTGTGGTACCAAAATTCACAGTGATTTTAGGAAATTCTTACGGCGCAGGTAATTATGCTATGTGTGGAAAAGCGTATGATCCACGATTAATTGTTTCATGGCCAACAGCTGAAATGGCTGTGATGAGTGGCGCCTCAGCTGCTAAAACTTTAGCACAAATTGAAGTTGCTTCATTAAAACGCAGTGGAGAAGAAGTGGATGAAAGCAAACAAAAAGAAATTTACGATAAAATTAAGGCGCGATATGATGCCCAAATTTCGCCTTATTACTCGGCGGCAAGATTATGGGTAGATGCCATTATTGATCCGCTAGAAACTCGAAAAGTAATTTCTATAGGCGTTGAAATGGCAAATCATCATAAAACCGATAAGCGCTATAATGTTGGTGCTATTCAAACTTAATAGCTTTTAAGACTGCTGCAATTTTCGTATTTTTAACTAAAACTAACAGCTTGTTGCGATACATTTTTACATTTTTAATCATATGTGCTACCATTCAGGTTTCGGCGCAGAACTTTGTTTTTACGAACGGAGATTCGCTAGTGGAACAATTTGAAATAAACGACTATTCATGGGCACATACCAAAATTGAAAATTTAAGTGCCACCTCCGTTGTTTATAAATGGGAAATGATCACATTTGATCATCCAGAAAGTTGGCACTTTTCTATCTGCGATCTCCCCTATTGTTATACAATGGGAGAAATGAGCGGAACTATGTATCCTGCCGCTGCTGAGTCCATTGATGCTTATCTAACTGTAAACATAGACGCCCCAACGGTTGATACGGGATTTTATCAAATCAAAGTTTGGGATGAATTATTGCCTGACAATTCTGATACATTGGACATTACAATGATTTCCACCCCGGCTTTTTCAATTACTCAAGAGTTACCTTTAGTTGGTTCGCCTTCTTTTATAATTCTGTTGAATAGTAAAAGCCTCATTTTAAAGAATCCTAGCAAAGAAGTTGCCTATTTCGAATTTTACAACCAAATGGGACAATTAACACTAACTACTCAACTTAGCGCTGAAAGAGATAAAAGTATTCCCTTACCAAACCTAAAACGCGGGATTTATATTGGGCGGTGTTGGAATAATGAAAAGACGATTGATATTCGTAAAATATATATCCCATAAAAATAGTGTAATTCATCCTGCAAGTCTAGCTGAGCAAGTCATTGAAAGCGTGACCTTAATAGGATTCCATTTGTCTATATATCTAAAATTATTTGTGTGGACAATTATTCGTATATTGTATCAAATTAAAGAACGACATGAAAACACTTTTTACTTTTTTATTCGCAGCAACTCTTATTCCTTTCTCCGGAATCTCTCAAAACTTTAGTTTCGTATCTGGAAATTTGGTTGGAAAAGAAATTACTCTTAATGAATTTGAAAACGGTGAAAGCAAAATTTTAAACTCAAGTGATGAGTCAGTTGTTTTTGAATGGGAAATGATCACATTCGACCAACCAGAAACTTGGGATTTCTCAATTTGTGATTATACGGTTTGTTATACTGAAGGTGAAACTGCAGGAACAATGACAGCTGTAGATCCTGGAAGCGAATCTGCTTTTATGCGTGTGAATGCGTTTGCTGATGTTGCCGGAGTTGGAACTTATGAATTCGTCATATGGGATCAAGCATTCCCTGATGATACGGCTACGTTAACGATTATTTTGACAGCATTGGATAACGCTAGCATTAACGAAGCACTGACTTCAGATAAATTAACTGTTACCTCTCCAGTAAATGATCAAATGTTCGTTTCAAATAAATCTGGCGAAATGGCAACTTTTGCTGTTCTAAATCTTTCAGGTCAAGTGATTTCAAATGGATATGTTGGACCACATGAAAATATTACAATTCAAACGAGCGATTTAAATTCAGGCTTATATTTCCTTAGTTTTCAAGACAGAGGACAAGTTATAAAGACTGAAAAAATTATCATTCAGTAGTCTAAGAATTTCAACCTAACCTTATGAGATTTTGTTTAATTCTAATTGGAGTTTGCTTCATAATGACTTCACGCGCAACAATTTTTGAACAAGAGTTGTGGATTAACAACGGAATTTCAAATATCGTAGATAGCCCTGAAATTCCGTACACAGCGTTCAATCCGAGTACAGAGTTTGAAACGTTAAATGCAATTTTAACCGTTTCTATTGGCGACACCATTGCTTTTACCATTCACAATAACGATAGCTTGATGCACGGCTTTAACATTAAAAATGTTACGGTACCAGGTGGACCTTACACTATTGCACCAGGAGATTTTATTACAGTTGACGTTCCTTTCGAAAATTACGGCGCTTATATTTATTATGACGATTACAATTATCCCCATTTTAAATCGTTAGGCGCAGCCGGAACAATAATGGTAGGCAATACAGAACACCCTTTATTTTATTGGAACATGAAAGAACATGATAAAACTTGGAATGTGGCCACCACAGAGGGATTTTACGGTCCAATTGAGGATTATGCACCACTTTACTTTACCATTAACGGCTTAAGCAATCCAGAAACACAGGACGATCCACTTTCGCGAATTACAGGAAATGTTGGCGACACATTAGTTGTTTGCATAGCGAATACAGGACAAATGACCCACTCTATACATTTTCACGGTTATCACGCAACAATTACTTATTCTTCAGCAAACCCTGGCCATATCGATCGCATAAAAGACACTTTTCCTGTGCAAGAAATGGAAACCATTCTCGTTTATCTTGTGCCAGATAAAATTGGTAAATACCCAGTACATGACCATAACTTGGTAGCAACTTCTGGAAATGGAATTTATGCAAATGGAATGTTTCACATAATTGATATTGTAGAATAATGAAAGCGCTATTCATTTTCTTAATAGTCCTGACCTGCAGCAATGCGGGTTACACACAAATTGATGAAAGTTGGGTAATAATTGCGAGGAATTCAGGAACTTATATTGCTGTTGACGGATATGAAGTAAGACTAATGGGCTTTACAGAAAGTATTGGTTCTTCTGTTAGAATTCCTAGTCCAACCTTGCGCGCAACATCTGGCGACAGCGTTAAACTCCGACTTTACAACCTTTCACAAGGCGCGCCACATACCATCCATTTACATGGGTTAGATGTGAATCAACAAAACGACGGCGTTCCTTCACTTTCCTTTGAAGTTGAGCATGATTCTTCCGGTTATTATTATTTCAAGGCGCCGCACCCAGGTACCTACCTCTATCATTGTCATGTGCTATCGCCCGTTCATGTGCAAGGCGGTATGTACGGTATAATTGTCATTGACGCTGAGGATCCATACGTTACTTGGGACGGTGGATATGCATTTGATAAGGAATACCATTGGTTAACGTCAGAAATTGATACCATTTGGCATAACGACACCATTATCAATCATGAACACGAGGATGGAATGATGGATAATATTCCAAAAATTTATGACCCGCAATACTTCCTAGTCAACGGAGGTCAAGACTTTCAGCACGAAGAGATAGACGGAATAAATGTACATGAAGGAATTGAAACCAAAATCCTGTTGCGCCTAATCAGTATTGGTAATTATGCCAATAAATATACGTTTCCGCCCGAATTAAATGCCACCATTATTTCATCAGATGGGCGACCATTACCGGCCGCTGAGGAAAGCGATACGCTTTGGATCTTCCCTGGTGAGCGTTACCAAGTACTTTGCAATCCATTAACCGAATTTGTTGACTCCGTTAAGGTGGATTACCATAATTTAGCAATGGGACCTGCAAGCGGAACACAATACATTAATGTCGTTATTGAAGGGGTTTTTAATTTACCGAAAATTGAGCGTAAACGCATTAACTTCTACCCTAATCCAAGTGAAACCTATTTGCAATTTTCAATGCAATCGTTTGACTATAGGATTTTTTCGATTTCAGGCGCATTAGTTGAAAAGGGCCAAACCACTATCGGTTTAGTAAATACTGAAAGACTTCAAAGCGGTAACTATTTAATTCAGGTGGATTCTGAATTGGAAAAGACAACGTTCTTTTTTAATAAGAAATAGTTTCGAAGATCTTTTGAAAGCGAGCAGAATAATGATAATATTAAAGACTAAAATATCTGAAGTGGTTCAAAGATATTTTTGAGGCGTTTGAAATATGAGCAATTTTAAAACCAATACTATGGGATTATTTAGCAGAAAAAGGAATAAAAAAGTAAAACTATCTCCCTCTGAAAAAAAGTCTTGGAAAAAGACCAAGAACTTTTGGCGGCCGCAGCTGCACTTAACACACAAAACGATTCATATGAATCTCCATTTGCTTCTATTTCGAGTTTTAAAAAAATATCACCTTTAACCTATGCTTGTGAAACAGGGATGATGCCAAGAGTTAAAGAGGCCATTAATAGCGGAAGTGATGTGAACGAAACTGATGAAGAAGGCACAACTCCAATGCACGCCGCGGCAAAAAATGGGTATTTAGAGATCGTGAGTCTTTTACTAACGCTTCGAGCTGACAAAAATAAATCAAATACAAATGGACTTCTACCGGTTGATCTTAAAAAGAAAAGGGGCATCAATCAATAGTTGAATTACTGAACAACAATTGATCGAAAGAAAAAGTGAGAAAAAATATTAACGAGGCCGAATTGTCTTTATTCATCAATTGTCTCACTCAGCTGAGGTGATTTTTCACTTTTGAATTATGAATCTTCTATGAATTGATCTATTTTAGGTTGACAAAACTAAACAGATTGTTGCAATTCCCCCTTCTTTTATCGCGTTCTTTTTTCTTGTTTTGACAATTGCATTTGACAAAATTATTATTCCACTTTTGCTTGAACAGTTTGAGTAAGGTAAGGATATCCTTGCTTATTTTAAAAATGTCTACGCTTAGCATCTCATAAATCCACAAAATTACTAGACTTTTATTAACTTAGGAGTCACACGAAAGCCTATGAAAATAATTCTACTTGCCTGCACTCTCTTTTGCGCTTCTCTAACTTTTTCTCAATCGAATAATAACGGACAGTTAGATACAATTTCGGAATTCACCACAATTACGACTGTATACGCCACTATGCCTGACGGTACAAAGTTGGCGACGGACATTTATTTACCCATAATTTCTGACTCCATTACAACTGCGATAGACTTTGATGACAGCACTTATATCATCCAAATTATACCAAAAGGAACCCAACTATTTGTTTACGATTCAACCGGAAATGAGGCCAATGAAAATCCGTTCAAATTACCAATGGTATTTACGCGAACGCCTTATGGAAAAGGCAGCTACGACGAATTTGGAGTCTATTTAAATGTTTTAGGGTACGCCTACGCCTTGCAAGATATGCGCGGAAGGTACGAATCAGAAGGTGTTTATTTACCCATGTATAGTGATGCTTGGGATAAAAGCGTTTATCACCCCGTAGAAACACATCCACTTGATATAACCGATATTAGCGACCCCAAAAACGGCTTATACCATCAAGATGGGCGATTCTCAATTGACTTTTTAAAAGATAGTTTATATAAAATGTACGATCTTGATGGAGATGGTATAGCGGAAACCAATGATCCTATATACAACGGCTCCATTGCCATGTTTGGAGCATCTGCTTTGGGAAATACACAATATCAAGCAGGTGCAGCTTTTAAAAATGACGTCACACAAGACGGATTAAAAGGAATGGTGCCTATTGTGGCTACAAATGAGCACTTTAACTGCGTTTTACAACACAATGGTGTATTTCGTCAAGCTTTAGTGCAAGGATGGCTTACAGGCCAATTGCAAGACAATGTCGATATTGATCCAAGTGATATGGATATTCAAAACAATATCCACTCCATATTCGATTATGGAAATATGAGCGGAGACAGTGTAATTTCAACTGCCGTGGATTATATCACCACCGTGAAAGACTATAACGGTTATACAGGAATGTATCCCAACTTTGCGCATAGAACAGACGCCAATGCCAATTGGGCGGCAATTGACCAAGATGGAGAATCCGATCCCGACGGCACTATAAACCGTTATACAAATATGGAATTGCCCATGTATCACCTCACTGGTTGGTGGGATATTTTTATTGACGGGCAGCTTGAAACGTATAACCATATCATGACAAATACAAGTGAGTCCACCCAATCGAATCAAAAAATGATCATTGGTCCTTGGACACACGCTACCATTTCTTCAGACGCCGTGGGCGACATAGTTTACCCGGCTTCTGTCAAAGACATTAAGTTGGTGAATACTGAGGTTGAGGATGCAAACCTCACCGAATTGGTTGAAGGTGATCTCGTGGATTGGTTTCGTTATTTATTAAACTATAACGCCGATAATTATTTGGGCGAACCAAAGGTATTCATTCCTGAAAGTAATGTTTGGCAAAGCGTAGGAACATCTTCCATTCGCATTCCATCAAAAGATTCATATATTTTATATTCAGAGTTTATCAATTATTTGGGCGGGTTTGGTCCAATCCCTGGAATTTCAATTGAATTAAATAATGATGGAGCCATCACGCCACTTGTGATTGATCTTCCTGCAGATACGACCAATCAGCAAGCAGGCACTTCTCCAGTTACAGAGCCCGTTTCAGAACCCGTAAATTTTGAAGACGTTCCAAATATTAGGTATTACGTTCCCGGTCCAGTTGGAGACGGAATTGCGGCAAATGCCAAAGCAGGAAATTATTGGAGCTCAGCGGATGAATTCCCTTTAAAGCAAGGGTGGCGCTGCTACCCCATGTTTTTGCATGCAGACGGATCGATTGATACCATTGCACCGATTGTCACGGAAGAACAAGTAGGTTATAATCATGATCCAGACGATCCTATTTACACAATTGGCGGCGGAAACTTAGCCATACCAACTCCAGAAGGTGATCGTGTCAGCGCTGGTCCGCTTGACTATACTGATTCAAGCTTTGCAGCGGTAACCATGGATCGTGATGGTGTGATTAGCTTCATGTCAGGCGCAATCAAAGATTCATTGAGCATCATTGGAATTCCTAAGGCAAAAATATATGCATCTTCCACTCCACTTTCAGGACCAGAAGGTCATACAGATACCGACTTTTTTGTACGAATCCTGGACGTTTATCCTGACGGCAGAGAGTTATTTGTGGTTGAAGGTGCTGTGAACGCTAGAGCACGAGATTATTCAAAACAACTCTCTACTGGAGCTGAGGACATTGATATTCCTTATTCAAATATTGAAGCCGGGGAAGTTTATGAATACGAATTCAACCTTTTACCTATTGCCTACACTTTTGGACATGATCACCAAGTTAAAGTCTTAATCAGCAGTAGTAATTGGCCGCGTTACCAATCCAATGCCAATGTACCAATTGAGCACGGAGATTTTTTCAGACGCACCCCAGACGACGGACAAACTTATACGTATGAAGGAACAGTTTATTCACCACGTGTCGCTCACCAAGAGGTTTATTTCAGCCCTGAGCTGCCTTCTCAAATCATCTTTCCAATGTTTGATGGTTTGAGTGATCCAAACAAAAGTACTGATCCTGATTTGGGCGATCGAGAATGGTTAATTTACCCTAACCCGATCCAAGATGAGTTTAATGTATTAACTAGCTTAAGTGAGCCTTATTCAATTGAAATTTATGACGTTTCAGGTGAAATGGTTTATTCTTCTAGCGAGAATTCTGGAAAAGCCACTATTGATGCAACGGGATTCTCTGCGGGTGTTTATTTTATTAAGCTTTCGAACGAATATGGAAATGTTTATACCGAGAAGGTGGTGAAACTGTAAGGTTAGAGGTTAGAATATAATGTAATACTTTGCGTTAAAGGACTATGCTTAAAAGTCATCTCTTTTTAGTCTTAATTTCCTTTATCATTGGAGAACCATTGGTTTATTCACAAAAAACCGACAGTCCTATTCTTAAACTCGAATCCCCGTGCTATAAAAGTCGTGCGATTATTGCATTTGATTCCATTTCGAACATTTCAACATCTATTCAGGTCTTTACGGTTGATCATGAGGATAATTGTGTGCCTGCGGATTACAGAATAACAATAATTCAAAAAGAACAATATGCCTATTACCTACTAGCATTCTCGCGTTGCGGTGAAAATGGGCAAGTTTATATGATGAGTTATCGAAATCCTGATGTTTGCATGTATTAGCAAAAAACGGACGCTACTCGTTCGATTTTCTCTAAGACTGGAGAACCTTCACAGGTAGATTCCGTTTGGTTAGCTGACCAGGATTGTTCACTAGCCTTTTACAACATTGAAAATGATTCAACCCAGGCAGACACCATTTATTCAGCTCATTATTTTGACAATGACCATAATTCCAGTAACGATTATTCTAGTGATAATCAATACTTATAGTCTTGCGATTATATCTACAAAAAAAACCATGGAGTCGAATTAGCTTACTATACAGTTAGGGATGTGCAGGGTATTTGCATTACAGGATCAAAACCAATGGTGAAGTTTGAGGGAGGATAGAAATATGGACTCAAGCATGGAGATTGGATCTTTTATCGTTCGTATGGAGAGGTAGTTAGGTCTGAAAAATATCGGAAAGGGAAATTGAAAAAAACGAGAGTTTATTCATGAATGGATAATATGATTTAGATATTAGCTCTTGATAGGCGTAAGTCAATAGCCCGCTGATAACACTGATTTAAAACGATCTTTAAACCGAGACGCTGATTATTGCCAATTACACTTTACGAATTTAGAATTGCATGATTCGACAAGGCAAGACAACGCATTGAAAATTGATAATCACTTTAAGTAAATCAAAGTTCCTTCGCTAAATAGCGCGAAGTTTCAGTTTTATACTTCTTTACAAACTGCTCAGGTGTTCCTTGACCAACAATTTCACCCCCGTTCTGACCTCCGTCAGGTCCAATATCAATCACGTGGTCGGCAACTTTAACAATGTCTAAATTGTGCTCAATTACTAAAACCGAATTGCCATCATCTGTCAACCTTTGCAATACATTCAACAACATTTTAATATCGTCAAAATGCAAACCAGTTGAAGGTTCGTCAAGAATGTAAATGGTTTTTCCAGTCCCTTTTTTCGATAATTCTGTTGCCAACTTTACACGTTGCGCCTCTCCACCAGAAATGGTAGTAGACGGCTGCCCCAAACGAATATAGCCCAAACCAACAGAGTTCAGCGTATCCAATTTCCGTTTGATTTTTGGAATATTTTCAAAGAACCCGGCGGCATCTTCAATTGTCATTTCTAAAACATCATTGATATTTTTACCTTTATAACGCACCTCAAGCGTTTCACGATTATAGCGTTTACCTTGGCATTCTTCGCACTCCACATAAACATCTGGTAAAAAATTCATTTCAATCACGCGTAAGCCGCCTCCACGACACGTTTCACATCTTCCTCCTTTTACGTTGAAACTGAAACGCCCGGGTTTATAACCTCGTATTTTTGACTCATTGATATTTGCGAATAATGTACGCACCTCAGTAAATAATCCAGTATACGTAGCTGGGTTAGAACGTGGTGTACGACCAATTGGAGATTGATCTATATCAATGACCTTATCTAAATGTTCTAGGCCTTTAATAGACTTATACGGTAACGGCTTTTTAACACCACGGTAAATATGAGCGTTGAGCACAGGATATAATGTTTGATTAATCAAGGATGATTTACCACTCCCTGAAACGCCTGTAACGCAAACAAACTTCCCTAATGGAACCTTTAAATTCACCGATTTTAAATTGTGACCAGTCGCCCCAATTAATTCTAAAAACTTTCCATTTCCTTTTCTACGTTTTTTTGGGATCTCAATTTTCATTTCACCCTTTAGGTAAGCGGCGGTCGTACTTTCCCCGGCTTTTATTTCCTCCAAAGTGCTCGCCACTACAATTCGTCCTCCATGAACACCCGCTTTTGGACCAATGTCTACAATAAAGTCTGATGATTCCATCATTTCCTTATCATGTTCCACCACAATTACTGAATTTCCGCCATCTCTCAATCTTTTCAAAGAATTGATGAGCCGTTCATTATCACGTTGATGCAAGCCTATGCTGGGTTCGTCCAATATATAAAGTACATTCACCAATTCTGATCCAATTTGAGTGGCCAAACGAATCCGTTGTGCTTCACCACCAGACAAGCTGGCGGACGAACGATTCAAGGTTAAATAATGTAAGCCCACATCCATTAAAAACCGAATGCGATTGTTAATTTCCTTCAAAATTTCTCGCCCAATTTTCTTTTGCTTTTCCGTTAAATGATTATTGAGGTCTATGAACCAAGTTTGCAGCTCAGACAAATCTGAACCTGCTAATTCACCAATGTTTTTCTCGTTAATTTTAAAATAAGCTGCCTCTTCTTTTAAACGTGAACCATTGCATGAATCGCAAGTGATTTTATTCATAAAATTCTCTAACCATCTGCGAGAAGCGGGAGTCGGAGCATCTTCATAATGCCTGCTTAAGAAGTTCGCAATGCCTTCGAAAGAAAAATTTTGATTGACATCATCAATACTAATCACTTGTTCAAAACCATACAACATTTTATTGATAACCTCCTCTGGAATGTTAACAATTGGGTCAGAAACACTGTAACCAAAGGCATCTAAAATAGTTTCTAATTTATTTGAGAACCAGTTCTTTTTAAGTTTTCCTAAGGGCTCAATCCCACCTGCTTTAACCGATTTTTTTGGATCGGGAATGACCTTATTTAGATCAATTTCAGAAACCACACCTAAGCCATTGCATTTGTGACAAGCGCCGTAAGGTGAATTAAAAGAAAATAAATTTGGTTCAGGTTCAGCATACGAAATGCCTGTGGTTGGACACATTAAAAATCGACTAAATTGGGTTGTTTCCCCCGTATCGTGATTTTGAACAAAAAGTACATCTTGTCCATATTTCAGTCCAGTCTGGACGGCCTCCGCCACTCTATTTCCATGGGCAGATGTGACAGCAATGCGGTCAATTACAATTTCAATGTCATGAATCTTATAACGATCAACCCGCATACCTGGCGTAATGTCTTTAATTTCACCATCAATGCGTACCTTTTGAAAACCAAGCTTACTAATTTGCTCAAACAATTCACGGTAATGCCCTTTACGCCCTTTAACCTTTGGTGCGAGCACCACAATCTTATCATTATTAAAACGTTCGAGAATCAACTCAATAATTTGCTGATCGGTGTATTTCACCATTTTTTCGCCTGTGTTGTAAGAATAAGCATCCCCACAACGGGCAAATAACAACCGCATGAAATCGTAAACCTCCGTTACTGTTCCAACAGTTGATCGCGGACTTCGATTGACCGTTTTTTGTTCAATCGAAATTACGGGACTCAAACCTAAAATTTCATCTACATCTGGGCGTTCTAATCCACCTAAAAACTGACGGGCATACGCTGAGAAAGTTTCTAAGTAACGGCGTTGTCCTTCCGCAAAAATGGTATCAAATGCCAACGAAGACTTACCACTACCACTTACACCTGTGAAAACCAACAGTTTATTACGCGGAATTTTAAGATCAATGTTTTTTAAATTGTGAACTCTTGCGCCGTAAATTTCTATAAAGTCTTCCTGTGATGGATTTTCTGCCATTTGATATAATAAGTGTGCCAATTTCAGCAATTGAAGTTAGGAATTATTCAGCAAATATTAGCCTGATTTTTGGATTATAATTTTAGCATCTTCCGACGGCCGCTTAGCGGTTTGATTTACCTCATTCTCTATTTCTTTTGCAGGTTGATCTTTTGGAATTAACTTGAATACAGTGAGCAATAAAAACATAAAAAAGATCCAGAATAAAACGAGGACTAACGAATCATAAGGAATAAACTTGGCAATGTTTAAAGCCAATAAGCAAGACACAAAACCAAGAATTAAAAATACATAAGCCACTTGCCGATCATTCAATCCTTTATAAAACAAAGTATGCGTGGTGTGATCTTTTCCACCAAATAGTGGTGATTGACCTCATATGAGCCGCCTGATTGTCACAAAAGTAGTATCTAAAATTGGAATACAAAAAGTCACCAAGACCAACGTTTGGTTTACAAAAATCGAGTATTCATTATCTTCAATTCCATTGTTCCACAATAATTTAATGGAATAGTACGCCAAGAACATTCCTAAAAACTGCCATCCTCTATCTCCCATAAACATTTTAGAGGGATTCCAATTGAAAATTAAAAAGCTAACTAAGGAGCCGAGTATCGCAATGAGAACGAAAAAATCGACATTATTTAGAAAGTTAAAAAGCACTGAAATGCCCAACATGGTTAAGATTATGAAAATGACCCAATTTTGGCTATGCCATCCATATTATCGAGCATATTAATAGAATTCATGATGGCGGCCACCCAAAAAATGGTCATCCCTGCATTTAAAACAGGCCATGGAAAGAGTTGAATTTCATTCCCTGTTAAGACCAATAAAACACCGCAAAAATTTGAGCTAATAATTTAAGAATAGGATGTGTATCATAAGCATCATAAGCTAATCCGGGAATAAACGCCAAGAATATACTAAGGAAAAAACCTAACAGCGCTTCGTTGTGAAAAACATCTTGTTCACCAAAAATAATGGCATAAAACCTGAAGCTCATCAAGTAAGAAATGTAAAAACTAATTCCGCCTAATGAGGGTTTTGAAATGTTACTCCATTTAATTTCTAATTGATTTTTATTCCGTATGCCTAATGTTCGTGCAAATCGTAAAAAAAAAGGTATTAATGACTAATGACAGGAAAAAGGGGCCACCGAAGAAACCTAAAATGTGCAATATGGAGTTAATCGTTTCCAAATTGGCGCTTAAAAGGGAGATTTAAGTTGCGTGAAATCAATGTCTACCGAATCCTTTTCAGATAAAATAGGCGTGTCGTCATTTTCCCAATCAATATTGAGCACAGGATCATTCCAATTTAAACCGCCTTCACTCGCTTTATCGTAGTAGTTTGTGCACTTATAGTTGAAAACCGTATTATCCGTTAACGTAATAAAGCCGTGCGCAAATCCAGCGGGCATCCAAAATTGTTTTTTGTTATCCGCCGACAACATTACTTTTTGATATTGACCATAGGTAGCTGAATTTGACCTTAAATCAACCGCCACATCGATTACGGCGCCATTTGTGACCCGAACTAATTTACCTTGTGCAAAGGGTGGTTTTTGAAAATGCAACCCTCTCAATACGTTTTTATGAGAGAAGGACTCATTGTCTTGACAGAAAGAGACAGAAGCACCAACTGCTTTTTCAAAAGCGGATTGATTAAATGATTCGAAAAAATGCCCTCGATCATCTTTAAAAACTTTCGGACTGATTAGCAGCAATCCCTCAATATCAAATTTTTCTATCGTCATTTCTTTTTAAACCAATTCCTTATCCCCTTATTTTGACTTCCTTTTTATTCATAATATTCACCATAGCTTTAGCCATAGCGGTAGCCATAGCCATTGCGCTTAAGATCTACCCCATTTAACAATACAAAGAGCTTAGCTACTTTCTTTGAACTCAATAATTCTCCTTCAGAATAATAAGAAATGTTAAGATTTAAATTTTTAAGAGTCTTTTCCAATAAAAATGTTGATTTTAAAAGCTCTAGGTCCTCAGAAAGACTTCCTTCATTGTCAAAACTCTCAATATCCAAAATTCGTTTCCCTTCATCTTGCGAACTGCGCTGAACCACCGCACTAGATGCATAGACAGGTTTAGTATAACGCAAATAAAGGTAACCCGCAGATAAAGCTATCATTAAAAGAATTGGAAAAACCAACCAATACTTTTTTACCACCACCAATAAAATATCAGGGTCGAAATCCTTATTAATCGTAAACCGATTCGCTTTGTTATGTGATGCTTTATCGCTCAAAAAATTGAATTATAGTTTAGAAATGACAGAAATTACAATTGCCGCACTTGATATAAGTGAAACAATTGGTGTAACTTCTTTTAGGAGTTCTCGTCCAATTTCTGGAACCGGCTCTACATATATATAATCATTGGCTTGCACTAAAATGTCCGTGTACTCCAATCCTTCAATTATAGAAAGGTCGATCATATACACTTGGCGCTTTCCTTCTTCATCTTTTCGAATGAGTTTAATTCTAGATGCTCTCCCCCGCTCAGTTACTCCACCTGCTAAGGCAATTGCTTCTAATAAGGTCGTGTTATTATTTGCTAAGTATAAAACGCTTGCATCTCCGCCATTTCCAGGAAAAACAATAACCCTTCTATTGGTTACTGAAATTTGAATGAATGGATTGACATATAGATCTGAATAAGCTTCCTCTAAATAAACTTCGGCTTCTCGAATGGACATGCCCACCAAACTCACTTCACCTAATGCAGGAATATTTACGAGTGAATCTTTTTGAATGACATAATTTAAAGAGTTATTCGGATTAAAAAGTTGATTTTGTTGCCCTGGTTCAGAAGAAGCAGAAATATCTAAAATTCTTTGTCCATTGTTGGTGAAAAACCGGAATTGTAAGATATCATTTACATCCAATCGATATTCTTCTTTTGAAGAATTCATGCTATCAATTTCTGCAAAAACGTATTCTTTATCTGTCTTTAGCATCAAATTGCTATTAATTCCACAACTTTGTAAAACTAAAGTTGTCACTAGTAAAACACAGAATTTTATTCGCCTATCACGCCTCATTTTTCTTCTTTTTATTGAATAATTCCAAATACAATTTTTCCACGTCTGAACAAAGACGTTTGTAATGGAACTTATTTCTTACGTGATTCCAACCATTTTGTGACATTTTTTCACGTTTTTCTTCATTTTCTACCAAATCGAGTACTCCATTTGCGTATGTATCAACCTCAAATTCTTCAACTATTAAACCTGTCACATTCTCCAACAAGACGTCTTTCACTCCGCCAACGTTGGTTGAAATAACTGGAATTCCAGCAGCTTGCGCTTCTATTAAGCTAACAGGCGTTCCCTCATTAAACCAGCTTAAAGCCACAATATCCATTCCCGGTAAAATTCGATCCACATCTTTTATCCAAGAGGTGAAAATGAATCTGATATTCTTGTTTTTTTCAGCAATCCGATTGGCTTTCGTCTCAATTTATTGGCGCAATTCACCATCTCCAACCACAAAAATAGTAATGTTTTTTTGTGTTAATTCTGCTACCTTCTCCATAGAATCGTGAAATCCACTTTGATTTTTAATGGGCGCCAAACGTCCTATAATCGCAATCTCATTTTCAGCCACATTATAATCGGCACGAAAATTTGAACGCTTTTCTTCTTTATTTACTTGGAATCGATCCAAATCGAATCCTAATGGAATCACCCGCACCTTTTCATCTGAAGTTATTTTATACTTATTTACTAATTCCCCTTTTTGGATTGGTGAAATAGCAATTATTGCGTCAGACTTTTTGGCCAAAAACCGTTCAACCCTCTTATAAGCACTGTTTTTAATTTCCCAAAATAAGAGTGGAAAACATGACCATAAAAAGTATGTACAATTACAGGAACTTTCTCTTTATAAACCGCGTATCGACCCAAAGCGCCCGCCTTTGAGGCTTGAGTATGTGCCACGTCAGGTTTATATTCACGAATGATTCTTCTAATTGCTTTTAACGCTTTACGGTCGTTTGAAAAGTTAACGTTACGCTCTAAAACGTCAATGATTTGAGGTTCTAATCCGTATTGTAAAGGAATGAATAGCGAATCGCCCTCGTGTTTCTCGTGCTGACCGCCGCATAGCTTCGTTTCAAAATCATCTCCTAAAAAAGCAGATAAAAACGTAGCATTGTAAGTGTGAACGCCTAAATTGAAGCGGTTAATTATCCGTAATACTTTAATCATTCGTAGCCTCTATTCTAATTAATTAGCTTAAGTCATAGTCCTGTTAGCAGGGCAAAATTAGCAAATTTTAAGCAGAAGTATGGTTACGGTTCCACCAATACTGAAAAACGATTAACGCCCAGACCATATAGATTTTGTCCCCAAAATTTGGCTGATTCCATTCCAATCATAAATTTTTAATGTATTCGGGTTTAAATAGATCTTGATTTTTAAGGTAATCATTTGTAAAAAGCGGACCATTTAAAATTTCATCTATTTCGTCGTTCAGCCATTGTTTTATAGGGATTTCAAAACCCTTTTTTGAACGATTAAGCACAGATGTTTGCAAAATTTCCTTAAACGCGTCTTTCAAAATCCGTTTTCCTCCGTTTTCATCAATTTTGTAGGAGGCGGGTAAACTATTCGCAAAATCAACCACCTTTGTATCTAAAAAAAGGGTGCGGAACTCCAAACTATTAGCCATGCTCATTAAATCTTCCCAATCAAAATCATTAAAAGAAGGGGCAATCGATTCAAAATTATGGAGCAGTAATTTTTCACGCCCATCCTCCTCAATAAACTGACACCATTTAATATATCTTGATTGGTGATCAAGCAATAAACCTTTGTTTAATTTTTGCACTTTTCGGTTCAGTTCTCCCCGCCGATCAGAACGGTTAGAACGGAATGATTTTAAACCCGCGGCGGTTAATGTTAACAAGGCTTTTTTACTGCCTTTCATTTTACGGATTTTGAAGTCCGCAAAATGCTTGCGATAGCCTCCAAAAACTTCATCCGCTCCATCCCCACTCAAGGCAACCGTAACATCTTCTTTCACACACTTTGAGAGTAGGTAAACTGCAAAGGCAGACGAGTCAGCATGAGGTTCGTCAATCGCGTGTAAAAAAAACTAAAATTTTTCTTGAAATCTTCCTGAGTTCGAATATACTTAAAATGATTACTACCAATAAATTGAGCCACTTCATCTACATAATTACATTCACTAAAATAATTATGATCAAAACCGATTGAAAAAGTCTTGAGTTTCGGATTGTTTTTTATGGCAAGTGCCACAATAATCGACGAGTCTAAACCATCACTTAAAAATCATCCTAAAGGCACGTCTGACATCATTCTATCAGCCACACTTAGTGATTAAATTGGTTAATTCATGGGTGGCTTTTTGATATGATAAATTGCTTTTTTCTTTGGATAATCCCTTGACATTTCCGCTTTGTTTTGTCCCTTCTTTGAATACAATAAATTCACCAGGATTCAGCTTAACAACATTTTTGTAAACCGTATTTTTTTCGACGAAATAAGTGAATCCAAAATAAAAATTCAGCGCCGAATTATTGATCCTTAATGGCAACTCTAGTTTTTTAAAAGAATATAATTCAGATGCAAAAGTAACCTGATTAGAATCCTCATAAATATACAGGGGTTTAATTCCCATTTTGTCTCTTGCTAGTAGCACCATTTATTTCTGCTTATCATAAAATGCCAAAGCGAAAAAACCATTTAACTTTTTTAATGCAGCTTCACCTTCGTTAATCAGCAAATAAAACAATACCTCAGTATCCGAAAGTGTAACCAAATTCAAACCTTTTTCCAATAAACCCTCCATTAACTCTTGGTAATTATAGATTTCACCATTAAAAACTAAAGTAAAGCGACCATCATCAGAAACAAAGGGTTGATTTGACCGGGCATCCGTATCAATAACTGACAGCCGTGTATGCCCGAGCCCACATTTGGAATATAATTTGCAATCTTGATGATCAGGGCCACGGTGTTTAAGGGTTGACAATGCTTGCGGGAGGAGAGGAATTGTCGCTTTTCCAATATTATTTTTAGCCCAGATGCCTATTATACCGTACAAAGTAATTAATTTAGTTTCGCAAATATAGCGGAATTAAAACAGAACAATATCAAATGCAAAATATATTCGTTTTCATATTTTTAATAACAGTAAACTACTTTTCTTTTTCACAAGGCACTGCAGAACCTGTTAAACCAAACAATACTGTACAAAACTATGCAGAGATAATGATGAAAAAATACGCCTTGCAATCTGCAGCCTTTAGTTTTTATGTGAAAGATATGGCAACAAACACTGTTGTGGCGGATTATAACGGAAAAATGAGCATTCCTAGTGCTTCCACAATGAAATTGGTGACCACAGCAACAGCTACGCAATATTTGGGTCGTGGCTATCGCTATAAAACAAAATTGATGTATTCTGGTGAAATTGACACCATTTCTGGTGTTTTGAACGGAGACCTCTATATAATTGGAGGCGGAGATCCTACTTTAGGATCAAAATACTACAATAAAGAAGGGCATGCGCGTGATTTTTTATTCGAATGGGCTGACTCTATTCAGGGTTTTGGAATTGTTGGTATTAATGGACGTATCATTGCAGATGCTTCAAAATATAGCTATAACGGTGTTCCATCTGGCTGGGTGTGGGGTGATTTAGGGAATTACTATGGCGCAGGACCATCTGGACTTACCATTTTTGACAATATGTGCCGTTTAGAATTTGCTACTGGCGCAAATGCTGGAGATACGACCTCAATTATCTGTATGGAACC
>TARA_B110000037_G_scaffold167491_1_pt1 | contig 38292 bp, 27 predicted proteins | sample TARA_B110000037 | Tara Oceans TARA_B110000037 (sample SAMEA4397196) | marine metagenome | biome: Polar Biome; feature: [MIX] marine epipelagic wind mixed layer (ENVO:01000061); material: water (ENVO:00002006), including particulate matter (ENVO:01000060) such as... | depth 10-100 m | reverse complement strand
TAAAGACACATGAAACGAGCATATTAAATTTTTCGTCATCCAAGGAAATTACTAATAGCGAGCAGTATATCTATGCTGAGCGCTTTCGAAGCATAACATTAAGAAACAATATATATAGACACATGAATTATTTAAAAGTTTTAATCATAGGATTATTTATTATTTCAATTTCTTGTATAGCACAAGAAAAACCAAATATTATTCTCATTATGGCAGATGATATGGGGTATGAATGCTTGAGTACCTATGGCAGCGCCACATATAATACGCCTATATTAGATCAATTGGCGGCCGAAGGAATACAATTTAATAAATGTATTTCTCAACCACTTTGCACTCCATCTAGAGTAAAAATTATGACAGGGCAATATAATTACAGGAATTATGATTATTTCGGTCATTTAAATACAAAGGAATACACTTTCGGAAATATGATGCAAGAAGCGGGATATGCTACTTGTATTGCTGGAAAATGGCAGCTAAACGGTTTGGCTTATAAGGATGAGATTTTAGATTGGAATGATAATACCAAACCAAATAAATTAGGATTCGATGAGTACTGCTTGTGGCAATTAACAGCAGGGAGAACAAAAGAAACAGAGCGCTTTGCAAATCCGCTGATAGAGCAAAACGGAAAATTTTTAGAGCGAGACAAAGATACATATGGCCCAGATATTTTTTCAAACTATATTTTGGATTTTATTGAACGTAAAAAGGATGAACCATTTTTTGTGTATTATCCGATGGTCTTAGTCCATGATCCTTTTGTGGCGACTCCAGATTCTAAGGATTGGCACATTGAGGAAAAACGTTTTAAAAATGACACGGCTTATTTCAAAGATATGGTGTCCTATACAGATAAAATTGTTGGAAAGATTACAGACAAATTAAAGGAATTAAAAATTGATGATAATACATTGGTCATTTTTACAGGAGATAATGGAACACATCCATCTATTTATTCAAAAATGAAAGAGGATGTTATTCGAGGGGCCAAAGGAAATACAATTGACCATGGTACGCATGTACCTTTAATTGCGTCTTGGCCAAGAAAGATTAAAAAAGGAAAACTATACGATGGTGTCATTGAATTCAGCGATTTTTTCACTACACTGGCAGATATCGTTGGAAAGAATCCGTCAAGTGATGGACATAGTTTTTACCCATTGCTTGTAGGAGATAAACATACTGATAGAGACAATGCCTTTGTACATTACGACCCAAGATGGGGAGAACGGGTGAATGCTTTTAGGAATCAATTTGCAAGGACAGAAGATTATAAATTATACCAAGACGGAAAATTTTATAATTTGAAAAAAGATGTGATGGAATTAAATGCATTAGGTGAAGCATCTTTAAGTAAAAAAGAACAGAAGGTCTTTAAAGATTTAAAAAAAGAAATAAGTAAACACCCAGCATTTAAGTAAATGAGACGAATACTAACATGTAGTTTTGTATTTTTTATTTTAGTCCACTACGCACAAAAAAAAAATCATATTCAGAAAACCAACCCAATATTGTGCTTTTTCTATTAGATGATATGGGATGGCAAGATACATCTGTACCCTTTTGGGATAAAAAAACGCCTTTTAATGAAATTTATGAAACCCCCAATATGGAGCGATTGGCAGCTGAGGGAATGAAATTTACACAGGCGTATGCATCACCTATTTGCTCCCCTACACGCGTAAGTTTAATGACAGGAATGAATGTAGCCAGACATCGAGTTACGAATTGGACCCTGCATAAAGACGCGCTTCAAAGTGCTGAGAAGAACCATAAAAAATTAGAGTTTCCACGGTGGAATGTTAATGGTTTATCTCCAGATGAAAACACAGAGTATGCAGTTCATGCGAATGCCTTACCTGAACTTTTAAAGCGAGCGGGTTATCATACCATTCATGCAGGAAAAGCTCATTTTGGAGCTTCAGACACCCCGGGTGCTGATCCAAAGGGAATTGGGTTTGATGTAAATATTGGAGGACATGCCGCTGGAGGTCCGGGTAGTTATCTTGGGAAGAATAATTTTAGTGCTGCCTTTAGAAATGGTTCAAGAATTTGGGATATACCAGGTTTGGAGAAATATCACGGGCAAGATATATTTTTATCAGAGGCATTGACTTTAGAATCCATAATAGCGATGAATAATTCAGTAAATGAGAACAAACCATTTTTTATGTACATGTCCCATTATGCAGTGCATGCTCCCATTGAGAAAGATAAACGGTTTTATCAGAAATATATAGACAAAGGGTTGGATACAATTGAAGCCAAATATGCGGCGCTCATAGAGGGTATGGATAAGAGTTTGGGGGATATCATGGATTTTTTAGAAAAGAAAGGAATTGAAGACAATACTATTATGCTGTTTATGTCAGATAATGGAGGTTTGAGTGTTGCGGCAAGAGGAGGTACTCGAAATACCCATAACAAACCATTGTCTAGTGGAAAGGGATCTATTCATGAAGGCGGCATTAGAGAACCAATGATTGTAAAATGGCCAGGTGTAGTAAAGCCTAAAACTTCCAATGATAATTATCTAATCATCGAGGATTTTTTTCCGACGATCTTGGAAATGGCAGGAGTTGAAAAATATAAAACAATACAAGAAACAGATGGTGAAAGTTTTATGCCATTATTAGAAAATACAGCATCTGGACAAACAGAAAAGAGACCTTTGTTTTGGCATTTCCCAAATAACTGGGGACCAAGTGGTCCAGGAATAGGAGCCTTTAGTGCCGTTCGTTTGGGAGATTGGAAATTGATATATTACCATTTAAATAAAAACTATGAATTGTTCAATATAAGAGAAGATATTGGAGAATCGACGAACCTTATAGATGAGAATAATAAGAAGGGTAAAAAGTTAGCAAAAGTGTTAACCTCATATTTAAAAAAGGTTGATGCACAGATGCCAATTTATAAGGAAACGGGAGAAGTTGTAGCGTATCCTAAGATTAAATAATTGACATTGAAAAATAATAAATAAGAATGTATATCCGATTTCTGTTAAATAATTATAACGTCACCCTGAATTCATTTCAGGGTGACGTTATAATTATTCATTTACAGTATTATGAGATTCTGTTACTTCGACTCCGCTCAGCAACCAGTCTAGATGACGTACTTTATATATTTAAAACTCTTTACGGATACACAAATAAACAAACAACATGATCAAACTAAACGTAAAGAAAACATTTTTTGTAGTAAGCCTACTACTATTCATTGGATGTAGTAACAATGGAGAATTAAAAGTTGGGTTGGCATCCATTATACCAAAACCAGTAGAACAAATAATTGGTGAGGGTTATTTTGAAATAAATTCAAATACAGTTGTTTCTGTTGAAAATGATGAACAAGCACGTATCGTAAATCAGGTTTTAAAACAGTTTAAAACTGTGGCTGGATGGAAGCCAGAAGTGGTTCTCGGAAAAGATGGACAAATTGTATTACAGTCTGATAAATCATTAACACCAGAGGGGTACACGTTAAAAGTTACTCAGAATGATATAGTAATGAAAGCATCTTCCGGATCTGGATTCTTATATGCAATGCAGAGTTTGCAACAAATTTTACCCGTAGAATTTTCTGACAGTCGTTTATATTCAAACGTCCGATGGGCAGTTCCCGCGGTCGAAGTTAACGATCAGCCTGCTTTTGGTTGGAGAGGTTATATGTTGGATGTATCACGTCACTTTTTTGATAAAGAGAAAGTAAAAGAAGTACTTGACTTTATGGCTGAATCTAAATTAAATCGTTTTCATTGGCATTTAGCAGATGATAATGGTTGGAGATTGGAAATTAAGAGTTATCCTAAACTTACAGAAGTTGGAGCTTGGAGAGTGGATCATAATAATACAGATGAAACTATTTCTAATTGGTGGGGGAGACCGGCTCAAAAAGAAAATGAAAAAGCAACCTATGGTGGTTTTTATTCGCAAGAGGACGTCAAAGAAATATTGGCATATGCAAAAGAACGATATATAGAAGTGATTCCTGAGATTGATATGCCCGGTCATGCGCAAGCCACAATTGCCGCATATCCAGAAATTGGTTGTGTAAATGCTGCTCCTTACGTTGCTACTGGTGGAGTTGGAGAAAATAACACCTATAATCCGGGTAAAGAAGAAACATTTGTATTTGCCGATAAAATGTTGAATGAAGTAATGGATTTATTTCCGTTTAAATATGTCCATATTGGAGGAGACGAGTGCAACAAGAATCAATGGAAGATTGATCCACACGCTCAAAAAAGAATGAAGGAGGAAGGACTTAAAAATGAGCATGAGTTACAAAGTTATTTCCTTAAAAGAATTGAAAAGATCATCAATAAAAGAGATCGAATAATGATTGGTTGGGATGAGATTTTAGAAGGAGGTTTGGCACCTAATGCGACGGTAATGAGTTGGCGCGGCGAATCCGGAGGAATTAAATCGGCAAAAATGAATCATGATGTAATTATGACACCGAGTAATTATTGCTATATAGATTTAAAACAAGGCCATGATGATTTAGAACCAAATTTGGGGTATTCTGAGTTGTTATTGTCAAAATCGTATAGTTATAAAGTAATACCTGATGATCTTACAAAAGAAGAGGGAAAACATATTTTAGGTATTCAAGCTAATATGTGGACAGAGTCAATAAGCGATTGGAGTAAACTGACTTACATGACATTTCCTCGTTTATATGCAATTGCAGAAAGTGGATGGACAGCCAATGAAAATAAAAATTGGAATGATTTTACGGAGCGATTGGATAAGCAATTAAAAAGATTAGATATTCAAAAAGTACGCTATGCAAAAAGTGCATTCAGTCCATGGATAGATCATAAAGGAAATGGCGAAACTATAGAAATTAGTTTAAAAACAGAGGTGAACAACCTTGATGTGCGTTATACTTTAAATGGAGATGAGCCTACTGCACAATCTGAGAAATATGTTGGTTCCTTCATCATTGATAAAGGTGTTCAACTAAAGGCGAGATCATTTCAAGATGGTGTGCCCATTGGAAATGTTTCAGAGGTACGTTTTCCTATTCACAAAGCAAAAGGTGTTAGCGTTTTGGACGCTGATAAAAAGGAACTGCCAAAACTTTCAGATTTAAATTATGGTAAATTGAATAATGGGGACCCTTACTGGCAGAAATTGGAAAAGGATGCTTCTGTGAAGCTAGTGTTTGATGAAGTTTTAAAGGTAAAAACCTTAAAGTTTAATAGTTTGAGATTTACGAATTCAGCTGTTTATCCGCCTGAGAAAATTGAAGTATACGGTTCTAAAGATGGAACTAAATTTATTAAAATAGGAAGTCTCGATCAAAAGGAAATAGCACATACGCAGGGTAGGAATAAGATCGAAAGTAGTATTCAACTTCAGGAGTCAGATATTAAAGAACTTAGAATAGATTTCGTATCTGTTGCTCCCATTCCGGAAGGACATCGAAGAGCCGGTGGCATTGGAGCATTGCGTATTGATGAGATAGTTGTAGAATAATTAAAATGATTGAATGAAGAATATTTTAGAATATGCCATAGGAATTGTTTTCCTATTATCTGTTTTAAATGTTGAGGTACAAGCTCAAGACAATATTAAAGTCGAAAAAGGGGACATAGTTGAATGGAAAGGTTTTAAGCGAAAGCACTTTAAATTCAACGGAAGAAATGCTTTTATTGCAATTCCGAAAGAGGAATTGGAAAGTAAACCGTGGGTATGGAATGCCCGTTTTCCCAATTGGCATACAAAAATGGATAGTATCTTAGTATCACAAGGATTTTACATAGCGCATATAGATACAAATAATTTGTATGGAAGTCCGCAGGCCATGGAAGTTTGGGACTCATTTTATAACTTTTTGATTAAAGAGTATGGTCTTAATGCTAAGGTATCGTTGGAAGCTGTGAGCAGAGGGGGTTTATTTGTTTACAATTGGGCCAAGGAAAACGCAGAGAAAGTCAATTGTATTTATGCAGAAGCACCTGTATGTGATTTCAAAAGTTGGCCAGCAGGATTTGGAGAAGGTATTGGAGGAGCGAATGACTGGGAACAATTAAAAAAAGTTTATGGTTTTGCGAATGATAAAGAAGCCAAAGCCTATTTGAACAATCCAATTGATAATTTGAAGGCTCTAGCGAAGGCAAAAGTTCCAATTTTTCATATGATAGGTTTGAATGATAAAGTTGTTCCAGCAAACGAGAATACATTGGTCTTGGTAGAGCGTTATTTGAAATTAGGAGGTCAAGCAACTGTTGTTCCATGTGCGCAAGGTGAACAAACGTTAAACGGCCATCATTTCCCCTTGGAGACACCTCAACTGGCGGCAGATTTTATTAAATATAATACCAAGTTGGCAAAGCCAAAGTTGGTTTCTTCTAAATATCATGAAATAGGAGCGGGCTTAAAGAATTCATACATTCAATTTGAAAAGAAGAAAGTAGGTCGAGTTGCTTTCCTGGGAGGTTCTATAACCTACAATGGTGGATGGAGAGATAGTATTGTAAATTACTTAGAGCATCGTTTTCCAGAAACTAAATTTGAATTTATTGCTGCTGGTATTTCATCTACGGGAAGTACTCCTGGCGCATTTAGATTGGAAAGAGATATTCTTTCCAAAGGTTCTATTGATTTGTTGTTTGAAGAAGCAGCTGTTAATGATGCAACCAATGGAAGAACGAATGAGGAGCAAGTCAAGGCGATGGAAGGAATAGTGAGACATGTAAAACAATCAAACCCTGCGGCAGATATTGTGATGATGCATTTTGTAGATCCGAGTAAAATGAAAGAATATAGAGGGGGAGAAGAGCCAGCGGTGATTCAAAATCATAATTCAGTTGCAAAGCATTACAATGTATCTACTATCAATTTGGCAAAAGAAGTTACGGATAGAATTGATGCTAGAGAATTTACTTGGAAAGACGATTTCAAAAATTTACATCCATCTCCTTTTGGTCAAGGGATTTATGCGCATTCAATGCTTGAATTTTTAGAAAATAGCTATTCAAGTCACTTGGATGATCACGATAAAATTATAGATCGAATCTTACCTTCTAAATTAAATAATGAAAGTTATGACAACGGAAAATTAATCGATATTTCGAATGTCAAGAAAATGAAAGGATGGAGGGTTAATCTATCTTGGAAACCAGAAGATGGAACTGGCACGCGTTCAAATTATACAAACGTTCCAATGTTAATTAGTGAAAACCCAGGGAGTAAATTACAATTTAAGTTTCACGGTAATGCTTTGGGTATTGCCATTGCAGCTGGTCAGGATGCGGGTATTATTGAATACAGAATTGATAAGAATGATTGGATTGAACTAAATTTATTTACGCAATGGAGTAAACATTTACACCTTCCTTGGTATTACACATTGGCAAGTGGACTTTCTGAAAAAGAGCACAAATTAGAAATTCGCATACATGATAAAAAAGATGATCGCAGTTCTGGAAATGCCTGTAGGATTCGATATTTTTATGTGAATAAATTTTAAAATAATTTATAATTTAAAATAATAATAATGAACCAATTTCAAATAAAAACTATAGTTTTTAAATTATTGAGTTTCGGATTTCTATGTATTGGATTTTTATCCAATTGTAGTAGTAAATCAAACGAAAAAAAACCAAACATTGTCATCTTTTTTACAGATGATCAAGGCTATGCTGATGTCGGAGTCTATGGAGCAGAAGGTTTTGAAACTCCGAACTTAGATAAATTAGCTACAGAAGGTATTCGATTTACGAACTTTTATGTGGCAGCAACGGTTTGTACACCTTCTAGAGCAGCATTATTGACCGGTAAATACCCTAAGCGTGTTGGGTTGCACGAAAGTGTTATTTTTCCTTTTTCAACACATGGATTAGATCCTAAAGAAATTACGTTGGCAGAACTATTAAAAGAACAGGGCTATGCTACTTCTATCGTTGGTAAATGGCATTTGGGACATGAAGCGGGTTTTATGCCAAATGATCAAGGTTTTGATTCGTTTTACGGCGTACCATATTCGAATGATATGGATAGTCATTACTACAAACACAATGATTTTCAATCGCCGCCTTTGCCTTTTTATAGAGATACAATAGTAATTGGTGAGGGATTAGATCAACGCTATTTGACCAAAATGTATACGGAAGAAACGGTGAGTCAAATTAAAAACAGAGATCAGGAAAAACCATTTTTTATATATGTTGCCCATAATATGCCACATACGCCCTTATATGCCTCTGAAAACTTTAAGGGAAAAAGTGAATTAGGGATTTATGGTGACGTAATTATGGAATTGGATTGGAGTGCAGGTGAAATTATAAAGACATTAAAAGAAGAAAGGATATTCGATAATACCATATTTGTTTTTACTTCTGATAATGGGCCTCGAGTAGGCTCGGCAAAACCTTTAAGAGGAAAAAAAGCAGAAACTTGGGATGGTGGGCAACGTGTACCAGCAATTATAACTTGGCCAAACAAGATTCCAAAGGGAGTTGTGAGTGATGCACTAATTACATCGTTAGATTTATTTCCTACTATTGCGCAGATTTCTCAAGCGCCTTTGTCAGATTCTCATATTTTGGACGGACATGATATCAGTAATTTTTTAGAGAACCCAAGTGATGGTAGAATTGAACAGCCTTTCTATTTTTTCTCTAGAGATGGAATTTTAGAAGCCATGAGATTGGGGAAATGGAAATTACATGTTTCTAAGGGTAGAGGATGGAATAAAAAAACAAATGGAGATTTTCCAGTGTCGTTGTATAATTTAGAAAGTGATATTGGAGAGCAAGATAATGTTGCGACACAATACCCAGAGGTTGTTGAAAAATTGAAGCAACAGCTTCAAGATTTCAACAATAGTTTAGAGAATTAGTACTTCTGTTTTAAGAAACACATTGTTTTATTCTTTGAGCTGCAGTTTCTGCGGTAATGTCACGCTGAGGTGAACCAAACATTTCGTAGCCTACCATAAATTTTTTAACCGTAGCACTTCTTAATAACGGAGGATAAAAACTCATATGCCAATGCCAATGGTCATTATTTTCTCCATTGGTCGGTGCTTGATGAATCCCGCTTGAGTAAGGGAAAGAACAATTGAATAATTTATCATAGGCTTTTGTAAGTACTGAGATTGCCTCGGCATATGCTAATTGTTCTTCTTCTGATAAATCAGAAATTGATGTTTGATGCTTTTTAGGAGCGATCATCGCTTCAAATGGCCAAACAGCCCAAAACGGAACAAGCACTACAAAAGAGTTGTTTTCGAAAATAATTCGTTCCTTAGCCTCTAATTCTTGAGTAATATAGGATCCCAAAAGTGATTTTTTATTTTCAGAAAAATAGTTTCTCTGATTGATGTCTTTTTTTACAACCTCATTTGGTAAACTAGATTGGGTCCAAATTTGACCATGAGGATGCGGATTACTGCACCCCATAACGGCTCCTTTGTTTTCAAAGATTTGCACATAATTAATGCCTTCTGTATTTCCAAGTTCGTTGTATTCTTGAATCCAAGTCACAATAACTTTCCGAACATTTTCTGTAGACATCTCTGCCAAACTTTTAGAATGATCTGGACTAAAACAGACTACCTTACAAATTCCTTTTTCGCTTTCCGCTTTTAATAATCCATCATTTACAGAAAAATCTGGACTATCTTTTTGCAGTGCTGCGAAGTCATTGGTAAATACAAACGAACCTTTATAGTCGGGATTAACATCTCCACTTATTCGTGTATTACCAGCGCACAAAAAACATTTTTCATCATGAGAAGGTCTTTTTTCATATGAAATTGTTTCTTCTTGCCCTTGCCATGGTCTTTTCGCTCTGTGAGGTGAAACTAATACCCATTCACCTATTAATATATTAAATCTTTTATGTGAGTAATCCTCTAAATGTGTCGTCATAATAGTTACTTAAAATTCTTAATTTTTATGAATATGTGTTCCTTCTGATAATACGATGTCATAAATAGAACATTCCTTGTGAAATTGTTTTGAATAGGCCTCTATTACCTTCTTTGAGAATGAAGGAACAGCGTTTTTTTCAATGAGATTGATAGTGCAACCCCCAAATCCACCACCCATCATTCTTGCTCCGATGACTTCACTGTGATTTTTTGAAAAATCAACCAAAAAATCCAATTCATCACAACTTACTTTGTATAAGTGCTGAAGACCTTGATGAGATAGATATAATAAACTTCCTAAAGTTTGTATGTCATTATTTGTAATTGCCTTTGAGGCTTCTTGAACTCTTGAGTTTTCTTGTGAGACATATAAAACCTTTTCAAAATCTTCTATAGAGAGCGTTGTTTTTAAAATATTCAAATCTTCGTCAGTAACTTCTCTAAGAGATTCTTTGCTAACTGAACTTGCTGCTTTTTCACAAACAGATCTTCTGTCGTTGTACGCGCTTTCAGACAAACTATGCTTTACATTGGTGTTGATTAGCAACAACTGATACTTACCAAAATTAATTTTGAATTCTGAAGAGTCAAATGTTTTACAATCCAAGATAAGCGCCGTATCTTTTTTACCAAACATACTAGCAAATTGATCCATGATACCACAATTTACGAGTGCGAAATTATGTTCTGCTTTTTGTGATATTAGAATCATTTCTTTTTTTGACAGATTAAGATTAAATAATTCATTCAATCCGAAAACGAGTCCGTTTTCAATAGCTGCTGAGGAAGATAAACCCGCACCATTTGGAATATTACCTCCAAACACCATATTAAAAGACGTTATCGTTTTGCCATATTTTTGAATTTCAGCAGCAACACCAATAATATAATTCTTCCATCCTCCTTTTTCTAAAGGAATAATTTCATTCAAAGAAAAATCATAGGTTTCATCTAAATCAAAGGCAACGGCTGTACAAAAATTATTATTGGATTTTTGAATGGCTGTAATAATACCTTTATCGATAGCCGCGGGTAATACAAAACCATTGTTGTAATCTGTATGCTCACCGATAAGATTAATTCGTCCAGGAGAATTAATAGTAAGTGGTTCTTTATTGAATGTAGTTTCGAAACGCTCTTGTATTTGTTTGATTAATTCGTTTGTCATAGTAAAGCGTAATTTATAGTGAGTTTCGAATAATTATCGAACTCGGATTTTTAATCTGTATTTTTTCTTTATTCTGAATCATTGCTGCCAATCGTTTTCCCATAAATTCGAAATCGGTGGAGATTGTTGTAATCCCATTATCAACAATCTCCTTTAATAGGGTTTCGTTATAGGATATGATGCCAATGTCTTTTCCTATGGTAAAATTTGTTTTTTTTATTTTTTTGATGATTAGAATTAAATTTCGATCATCTGGAATTAAATAAATAGTTCCTTTTTTTATTTCGTGATTATTTACAGTTTGAATAACTTCATGTTCCATCGAAAAATCAGTACAAAACTTTTGAAAGGCATACAACATGTCGTCTGGTTGCTTATTTTTATCATAGGTAAAGACAAATTTCTTATATTTTTTTATGGAGCTATTAACCTTATTTAAAAAATGATACATGTCTTCTTTAAAGTTTTGGTAAATAGCGGAATATTCTGATAGATCTTCATGAAATTGATCTAGAATATATACTTGTTTTTTTGGGAGTGTGTTGATCGCAATAACAGTATCGGATATATTTGCTGGCATGATAACATAATAATTATAATTACCGGCATTATTATATATTAAGTCATTAAAAACTTCTGGATTAAAATGATGGAAAAAAATATCTACTTCTATGGAATTATCTAGACCAGCAATAAAAGAATTATATAGGTTTTCCTTAAAGGCATTCAATTCATCAAATAATAAAAAAACCTTTTGTCTTACCTTTGTATTTTGACTTTTTACGTAATAACCCTTTCCAGGAACCGAACGGATGACTCCTCTCATTTTTAATTCGTTGTATCCTTGAAGAACAGTATCTCTTGAAAGAGAAAACGCTGTACTTATTTTATTTACAGAGGGTATTTGATCACCTCTTTTTAGTTTTCCATTTTCTAAGGCCAATTCTATTGATGCTATAATTTGCTTATATTTTGGAATGGAACTATGTTTTTGGATAAAGATCAAAATTGAGTTTTAACGTTTAAGATTGCAAAGATATAAAAATAATAACAACTAGTAGGTACTAGTAGGTCTTTTATCAAGGTTTTTCAGTAATAATTTTAACGTTTTTTTAAGAAAACCATTTCAAACTAAATAAAAAGAACTTTGTCCAAAGGGTAACAATAATTACTTTTGTAAAAAAGTATAAGACCACTAATCATGCATGTTTTTAAGGGAATTAAATTAATACTAACTCTTGCTTTTTTAATTCCATCAGTAAGTTGGGCGCAAAAGATTACAGGTTCTGTTCAGGATGGAGCCCTTACCCCGCTAGAATTTGTTGCTGTTGCCGCAATAAAACCGATAGATTCTACTTTAATAAGTTATGCCAGTACAAATGCGTTGGGAGAATTTGAATTGGTAAATATAAAAGGCGGAGAGATTATCTTTCAGGTTCATTTAATAGGTTTTAAAACATTTCAAAAAAATATTGAATTTAAAAATGAAGATATCAATATGGGGAGTATTACCCTAGAAGATGACAATCAATTAGAGGAAGTGATTGTTACTGTTATTTCGCCAATTTCTATAAAAAAGGATACAGTAGCTTACAATACCAATGCCTTTAAAATTAGAGTAGATGACAATGTCGAAGATTTATTGAAGAAATTACCGGGAGTTGAAGTAGATGCTTCAGGAAAAGTTACTGCCCAAGGAGAGGATATTACAAAAATTTATGTTGATGGAAAAGAGTTTTTTAGTGGAGATCCCGCCATTGCTACCAAAAACTTATCGGCAGATGCAATTAAAACAATAGAGGTTATTGATGAGAGAAGTGAACAATCAAGAGTTTCTGGGGTAGGCGACTCTGAAAGAATTAAAGTAATAAACTTGACCTTGAAAGATGATAGTAAAGTAAATGACTTTGGAAAATTTCAAGGAGGGTACGGCACGGATGATCGCTATTTAACAAGTTTAAGTTACAATCGGTTTTCATCAAAATTACAAACTTCTGTAATTGGAAAATACAATAATGTTAACACATCGGGTTCAGATATTTCAGAAATCATTCAATTTAATGGGGGGCGTGGAGGCGGATCTAATGCTGGTGGATTCTTAACCACGGGTGTTGGAGGAGTGAATATGGGATATGAATTTAAGAAAGATCAAAATTTAAATGGAGATTATTTTTACAATTATTCTGGTAGAACTTCTGGAGATGTAGAAAGTATTAGAACAGAGTATATTGATGATATAGAACTTCTTACACGAAGTAATAGTTCCTCTGAAAATATTTCAAATAGAAATAATGCAAACTTTAGTTACAGAGATAGATCAAGTAAAGTATATTCTTTAGAGTTACGAGGTAAAGTTGGGAGTTCAAGAAACGACGGGAAAAGTTTAAATTCTGTTGATAGATACAATGGTGACGGGGGTTTAGATTTACAAAGTGTTGGAAATTCAAATAGTGATAGTGAAAGTAGTAACGGAAGTTTTGATTTTGACTACACAAAACGTTTTAAAGAAGGAAGTAAAAGAAACATTTCTACCGAAGGCAGGGTCAATGCTTCAAATAGTAATAGTATTAGTAATAACGATCAATTTAATAAATTTAACGTTTCTAATCCGGTGACAGCATTTGATTCAAAGCAAGAAATAGTTAAGACACAAGACGGAAGTAATACGTCGTTTGAATATGAATTGGATTATACAGAACCGTTGACAGATAATCATTTGATAGAGTTTAATGGAGATTTAACGTATAACTCAAATGAAGAAGATGTGAATCAGTCGAAATATGAAAATGACGTTCTGCAGGATCCTTTAGTATATAGCGAGTATTATAGGGAAACAAATGTTTCTGGTAAGATGAGTTATAAGTATGACAATGATAAATTTACACTTTCCGCAGGAGCAAGGTTAATAGAGCAAACTCAGGATTTTGGACTAGAAAACGAACCGACGAATACGTTTAAGAATAGTTATATGAATGTGAATCCAGAATTAAGCATTCGTTATAATCCTAAAAGAGGTGAATTTTTTCGATTTAGATCACAAAAAAGAGTAAACTTACCGAGTTCAAGTGAATTGAGTCCAGCAATTAACGACTTTAATCCTTTGTATATTAGACAAGGAAATCCAGATTTAACTCCAGAGGACAATTATTCAATATACGGATTGTATGGCAAACATGATTTTGCCTCAGGTTTTAGTTTTTTTACTCGATTGAGTTATAATTTTACAGAAAACAGTATAGGAAATTCTCAAAACACCAATGAGTTGCGCGTTAGAACTTCTAGTTATGAAAACTTAGGGAATAAGAATGACTTAGGAACCTATCTTAGCCTTGGAAACAGATTAAAGGTTTTAGGAGTGCGCTATAGAATTAGACTGAGTGCCAACTATAGAGAGTACTTTTCATTGATTAATAATATAATTAACGAAACGCAAACAAAGAATGGATATTTAGATGTATCCTTTGAAAACAATAAAAAGGATAATATTGATGCTTCGGTGGGGGTAAGATTGACTAAGGATAATACAACCTTTTCATCTGGAAATAATGCTGATAGAGATTTTTTACAGCAATCTTATTATACAAAAATAGATTGGAATGTTTCCAATAGATTTAATGTGAATTCACAATTTAAATATGATATTTATAGTGATAGTAGTTTTGAAACTGATGAGGCTGTTCCAATTTGGAATGCAACAGTGTCTTATAGTTTAACAGAATCTAAAAGTTTAATGGTCATGATATCTGCATTAGATATATTAAACGAAAGTATTGGTTTGGAAAGAACGAGTTCTGGAAATTATTTTGAAGAAGTAAATAGAGATGTTTTAGGCAATTATTACATGTTCAGTATAACATATAATTTAAATGGAAATAAAGGGCCAAAGGGATCAAATAGTAGCGGAAATAATAGAAGAAGAAGAAGAAGTTAAAGGATGTAATTATAATTAACATCATACACGTTTAAAACACAAAAGACGAACACTCTTAGAATGTTGGTCTCTTGTGTTTTTATAAATTAGATTTTAAAGGTTATTGCTTTCCGCTTAAAATAAGTAACGGAATTGTACAATTAAATTCACTTTTAGTGATGCTATTTTTCTCCCATAATTTTTTGAAAAAACCACGTTTTCTTCTAAATACACAAAGCATATCTGGGTTTTGTGTTAAAAAATGTGTCAAAACTCCTTGAAAAGTAGTAGCACTTTCAGAAATGGTTAGTGAAGATTCTATTAATTTTAGTTGATCATCTATAATTAAGTCTTCATCAATATATCCAGGAGTTTTCACCAACAGTAAATTAGTTTTTACATTGAAACTTTGTAAAAATGTATTTAACGGATTTAAAACGTTTTCTTTTTTTAATTTTCCAGACCTAAACGCCGTTAATATACTTTTTATCGGTTTGAAAACGTAATTTTCTGGAACAATAAGTGCGGGGATTTTGGTTTGTTTAATAATACTTCCAGAAGTTCTCCCTAGAAAAAGTTGTTCATTAATAGAATTACTTTTTGGTCCTAATACGATAAGATCAATACCTAACTTTTTATTAATTGATTTGATAGTTTCAATCGCTGAGCCCTTTGCAGTAATCATTTTTACCGAAATATTTTTTCTGTCAACAGAATTGACAACACTTCGAATATATAGGTTTGTTTCTCGCTCAATAATTTTATCGACACTAATCATAGTTCCTGCTTTACTCAAAACCTTATAGGCTCTAAAAACATAAATTTCTGCGTGTAGTTGAGTTGCTAACTCAATTGCATATTGCAAGGTGTTGGGAGCATTTTCTGATGAACCAATAGGAACGAGTATGTTTTTCATATAGAATAGGTTTGAAGACAAAAATAAACATTTTTTGGGTTTGCCTTTTGATTTAATTAATTACTATTTTTGACTTGACAAATCCTTTGTGTAACAATTGTCGCCAAGGCTAGTTGAAATTTTTACTTTATTTGCATTTAAAATATTTTATATGAGTATTATATTAGAACCATGGCCATGGTATGTATCTGGACCTTTAATATCTCTAACGTTGTTTGTGCTTTTATTCTTGGGTAAGAAGTTTAGTATGTCCTCTAATTTGAGAACAATATGTGCTATCGGGGGTGCAGGAAAATCTATATCATTCTTTCATTTTGATTGGAAAGCTCAGCGTTGGAATTTAATTGTAGCCTTCGGTGTGCTGATAGGAGGTTACATTGCTGCTAATTTTTTAACAGCATCGGAAGCTGTTATATTGAATCCGACTACGGTAAGTGATCTTCACGCACTTGGATTTGAAAGTGCTGGTTCTGCATATTTACCATTAGAGTTATTTGATAATGCTATTTTTTCAGATATGAAGGTTTTGTCAATACTTATTCTAGGTGGAATTTTAGTTGGTTTTGGAGCAAGATATGCTGGAGGTTGTACTTCTGGACACGCTATTTCTGGGCTAAGTAATTTGCAATTACCATCTTTAATAGCGGTAGTAGGATTTTTTATTGGAGGACTTATCATGGTTCATGTTTTATTTCCATTAATTTTTTAGAGTATGAGAAGTTTAATATATTTAGTAGTTGGGATCTTTTTCGGAATTGTATTGTTTAAATCTGAAGCCGCATCTTGGTTTAGAATTTATGAAATGTTCCAATTTAGGGCATTTAAAATGTATGGTATTATTGGTTCTGCCGTGCTATTAGGAATCATTATAACACAATTAATAAAAAGAAATAAGATGAAATCTTTTTTTGGGGAGCAAATAGTAATTGAACCGAAAGAAAATGGATTTAAAAGATATATAATTGGTGGAATTTTATTTGGATTAGGTTGGGCGCTTGCTGGTGCTTGTCCGGGACCAATGTATGTATTAGTAGGTGCAGGATTTTTGCCTGTCATAGTAGTTTTAGGAGCTGCAATTATTGGAACTTTTTTATATGGAGTACTAAAAGATAAATTACCTCATTAATATAAAATTTTTGCTGTGCTCGAAGAATTGAAATTGAATTACGGAGATCTATTTGAAGAGGCTTTGCTTCAAGAAATAAATTATGTGGGCGTATATAAAGAAGTTTCTCAGGGTTCTACATTAATTCAAGTTGGACAATATATTAATTTGATGCCATTACTTATTTCCGGTGCTATCAAAATTTTTCGTGAAGATAAAGAAGGAGATGAATTGCTCCTCTATTTCTTAGAAAGAGGTGATACCTGTACAATGACACTTTCTTGCTGTTTAGGGCAGAAAAAAAGTGAGATTAAAGCGGTAGCGGAAACGGATGCTAAATTAATTATGATTCCAATTCAAAAAATGGAAGAATGGACTAGCAAATACAAATCTTGGAGGAATTTTGTATTTGATAGTTATCACAATAGATTTATGGAAATTCTTGACACTATAGATACTATTGCTTTTTTTAATATGGATAAGCGATTATTAAAATATTTAAAAGATAAAGCAACAGTAACAAAGGACAAAACCATCCATACAACTCACCAAGAAATTGCCCATGAATTACATACTTCAAGAGTGGTGATTTCACGATTATTAAAGACTTTAGAGTCAGATAATATCGTAGAATTACGACGGAATAGAATAAGAATAAAATAGATATCTTTTGAGTAACAATTGTTACTGCATAGTTTGTCTTTTCCCCGTTTCTTTGTTTAAAGTTTTATTTTAAATGGAGGTAATTGAAATATTTGGATTTGTTGGTGCTCTTTTAATAGGAGTCACTTTAGGCCTTATCGGAGGAGGAGGATCTATTTTAACGGTTCCAGTATTGGTGTATTTATTTCATTTTTCTCCAGTCACAGCAACAGCCTATTCCCTTTTTGTGGTTGGTAGTTCTTCGTTGGTTGGGGCAATTCAAAATGTAAAGAAGAAACTGGTTGACTTTAAGACTACCGCACTTTTTGCACTACCTGCTTTTATGACTGTTTATATTACTCGAAAATACATTGTCCCTATAATTCCAGAAGATATTTTAAGTATTGGTAATTTTGTTTTGAATAAAGATGTAGCCATTATGCTATTGTTTGCCTTCATCATGATTTTCTCCTCGTATTCCATGATTAAAGGTAAATGTGAGCATTGTGAAGAAGCAAAGGATGTGCTGGTTTCATATAATATTCCAATGATCCTATTAGAAGGAATAGTGATCGGTTTTATAACAGGAATAGTCGGTGCTGGTGGAGGATTTTTGATAATCCCAGCCTTAGTAGTATTGGCAAAACTATCTATGAAAAGAGCAGTGGCAACGTCATTGTTAATCATCGCAATCAAATCTTTAATTGGATTTTTAGGGGATGTTCAAAATTTGCAAATTGATTGGAGTTTCTTGTTGGTGTTTACTAGTTTTTCAATAGTTGGAATGTTTATAGGAGTCTATTTGGGAAATTTTGTAAAAGGGAAAAAGTTAAAGAAATTCTTTGGTTGGTTTGTGCTAGTTATGGGGATTTACATACTAATAAATGAATTTAGAAGATAATCTTAAGTATGTTAAGATTTATATAAGTTGAATCAAATATTTTAATCATGAAAATTGAACAAATTTATACAGGTTGTTTAGCGCAAGGAGCCTATTATATTGAAAGTAATGGGGAAGTTGCAATTATAGATCCATTACGAGAAGTAAGCCCTTACTTAGAAAGGGCAAAAAAAGATAATGCGATTATAAAGTATGTTTTTGAAACCCACTTTCATGCAGATTTTGTGAGTGGTCATGTTACTTTGGCTAAAGAGACAGGGGCAACTATTGTATATGGCCCAACGGCAAGTCCTACGTTTGAAGCCTTAATAGCAAAAGATACTCAAGAGTTTAGACTCGGAGATATAACCATTGTAGCATTGCATACCCCTGGTCATACGCTGGAGAGCACTTCCTATTTATTGCGCAATGAAAAAGGAGAAGATTATGCGCTTTTTAGTGGAGACACTTTATTTTTGGGTGATGTTGGGAGACCTGATTTAGCACAAAAGGGGGCAAATATGACACAAGAGGAGTTAGCAGGAATTTTATATGATAGTTTAAGAAATAAAATTATACCCTTATCTGATAATATAATAGTATATCCAGCACATGGAGCGGGCTCGGCTTGTGGGAAAAATATGATGAAAGAAACATTAGACTCTTTAGGAAATCAAAAAAAGACAAATTATGCTTTGCGAGAGCGTATGACAAAGGAAGAGTTTATTGAAGAAGTAACAGCAGGGTTATTAACACCACCTAAATATTTTCCGATGAATGTTAAACTGAATAAAGAAGGTTATGCAGATATTGGTGAGGTGTTAGATAGAGGTGATCGAGCATTGAATCCATCAGAATTTGAGAGATTGGTGAATGAATCGGGCGCTATTATTTTAGACGTTCGACATCAAAATGAATATGTAAAAGGGCATATACCAAGATCGATCTTTATTGGTTTAAGTGGAGGCTTTGCTCCGTTAGTTGGCACGCTAATTGCAGATGTTAGTCAACCAATCTTGCTCGTAGTGCCCGAAGGAAAAGAATTAGAAACCATAACTAGATTGTCTCGTGTTGGTTTTGATAATACTATAGGCTATTTGAAAGGAGGATTCTCTAATTGGAAATCGGCATCTAAAGAGTATGACACTGTTTCTTCTATTTCTGTAAAGGAATTTAAGAAACGAATACATCCAGAATTAGCCATTTTTGATGTGAGAAAGGAAGGGGAATTTTTAGCAGAACATGCAAAAAATGCTAATAACTCTCCTTTAAATAAAATCAATGAGCACTTATCTGATTATCCAGCCGAAAATACTTTTTTTATTCATTGTCAAGCGGGGTATAGATCCGTCGTTGCGGCTTCAATTTTAAAAAGTAGAGGAATTCATAATTTTGTTGATGTGGCAGGAGGCCTCGATGCCATGCGAACTATTGGAATTGAAATGACAGAATATGTCTGTCCTTCTTCGCTTAGTTAATTTATTTAAAATAAAATTTTAGCCTTCTTTTTAAGAAGGCTTTTTTTAAGTAGTAAGGGTACAATTCTTTATCTTTGCATCGATGAAATTTGAACTAAAAGGAAAAGACCTCCAAAGTAAGGCAAGGGCAGGGGAAATAACTACGGATCATGGAAAAATAGAAACCCCTATTTTTATGCCAGTAGGTACAGTTGGCACCGTAAAAGGTGTGCATCAAACAGAATTGAAAGAGCAGATAAATCCTGATATTATTCTTGGAAACACCTATCATTTATACTTAAGGCCGAAGATTCCAATTTTAAAAAAAGCAGGGGGATTACATAAATTCATGAATTGGGATCGACCTATTTTGACAGATAGTGGCGGTTACCAAGTTTATTCACTATCGGGTCGTCGAAAAATAAAAGAAGAAGGGGTTAAATTCAAAAGTCATATTGACGGCTCTTATCATTTTTTTTCACCGGAGAATGTAATGGAAGTTCAGCGTGATATTGGAGCTGATATTATTATGGCATTCGATGAATGCACTCCATATCCCTGCGATTATAAGTATGCTAAACGTTCTATGCATATGACGCATAGATGGTTGAAACGATGTATTACTCATTTAGAAAAAACACCATATACATACGACTATAGTCAAACATTTTTTCCAATTGTACAAGGGAGTACTTATAAGGATTTAAGAAAGGAATCAGCTGAATTTATTGCTTCTGTTGGTGCAGAAGCTAATGCCATTGGAGGGTTATCTGTTGGAGAACCAGCGGAAGAAATGTACGAAATGACAGATGTTGTTTGTAGTATTTTGCCAGAAGATAAACCGCGATATCTAATGGGAGTTGGAACTCCAATCAATATTTTGGAAAACATAGCGTTAGGAGTAGATATGTTTGACTGTGTTATGCCTACAAGAAATGCTCGTAATGGAATGCTATTTACGGCCTATGGTAGTATAAACATTAAGAATAAAAAATGGGAAGATGACTTCTCTCCTATTGACGAAATGGGAATTACAGAAGTAGACACGTATTATTCTAAGGCTTATTTACGTCATTTATTTATTGCGAAAGAATTGTTAGGTAAACAGATTGCTTCAATTCATAATTTAGGTTTTTATTTGTGGTTGGTTCGTCAAGCAAGAAAGCATATATTAGCCGGTGACTTCACAGAATGGAAGAATAAAATGGTACAACAAATGAATAACAGATTGTAAGATTTGAGAATACTTGATAAATACATATTAAAAAAGTACTTAGGATCTTTTGTTTTTGTGCTGTTGATATTAATACCGGTAATTATTGCTGTTGATATTTCTGAAAAAATAGATAAATTTTTACGTGATCCAGAATTAACGGTAGTTGATATTATTCAAGATTACTATGTTAATTTTATCGTGAATATTGGTAATATGGTGTTACCACTGGCGTTATTTATTTCAGTATTATTTTTTACCTCAAAGTTGGCAGGGAATACGGAGATTATTGCCATACACAATGCCAAAATTTCGTTTACTCGTTTTTTAAAGCCTTATATTTTAGGGGCAACTATTGTAACCATTTTTTCGTTATTTTTAAATCATTTTATTGTTCCTCAAAGCAGTAAAGTATTTACGGAATTTACCAATAAGTATATAAAATACATACCAATTGATTTAAAGAATGTAAACGACATTAACCTTCAAATTAGTAGTAATGAATATATATATGTTCGGCATTTTAGTTTGAATACAAATAATGGTTCTGATTTTTCTTATGAACGCTATGATGGCATTAATTTAAAAGAAAGATTTACGGCATCTACCATTAAATACGATCCAAAGGATAGTACCTTTAAATTGCTTAATTATTATAAAAGACTTCTACTTAGTGATGGAGATTCAATAGAACATGGACGTATACTAGACACTGTATTCAGTTTTAAACCGAAAGATTTACTACATGTAAAGTCATTTGCTCAGGAAATGAAAACACCTGCTTTGATTAAATATATAGCCAAATCGAGAGAAAGAGGGAGAGGAAATCTCAATACGTATTTGGTTGAGTTGTACAAACGTACAAGTTTGCCTTTATCATCTTATATTTTGACATTTATTGCAGTGACACTGGGATCTGTAAAGAGAAGAGGAGGGATTGGAATGAATTTAACAATTGGAATCTCATTAATGTTCATTTATGTGTTTATGCTAAAGATTGTTGAGGTGCTGGGTGGTTCTCCAGATTCGAGCCCTTTATTCTTAGTATGTTTGCCCAATGTTGTATTTGGAGTACTCGCCATCTATTTGTATCTAAATGCTAGAAAGTAAGTTAAAAAACTATATCCAGTTACATCTTTTAATTTTCATTTGGGGATTTACCGCCATCTTAGGTGCTTTAATTTCCATAGAAGCGATGTCATTAGTTTGGTATAGAATGCTTCTAGCAAGTTTGTTTGTAGCTATTTTTTTATTTTTTAAAAAGAAACCTATTTATGTAGATCGAAAGACCTTGTTAAAATTTGTTTTAGGAGGTACTATTATTGCACTGCACTGGCTAACCTTTTTTTCAGCGGTTAAGGCTTCCAATGTTTCGGTAGCATTAATGGCAATGAGTACAGGTGCTTTTTTTACATCACTTATAGAACCAATTTTTTTCAAGCGTAGAGTTAGTAAATTAGAATTATTTCTGGGATCACTAGTAGTCATTGGTTTATACGTGATCCTTCAAGTGGAAGGAAATTACTTAGCGGGAATAATCTATGGTCTTATTTCTTCATTATTATCTGCAATTTTTTCTGTGGCTAATGGACTGTATGTGCGCAAAAGTAATCCAGAAATTATATCATTTTATCAATTATTATTTGGAATGATGTTTATAACTATTGTTTTATTTGTCACCGGTAAATTTAATCATAACTTTTTTATCTTGTCAGGTTCAGATTGGACCTACCTGATAATTTTAGCGAGTATTTGTACAGCATATGCTTTTACGATGTCTCTGAAAGTAATGAAAGTGTTAAGTCCTTATACTGTAATGTTGAGTATTAATTTAGAGCCAGTTTATGGTATTATATTAGCTTTAATAGTATTTGGAGAAAAGGAAAGAATGGGATTTGAGTTTTATTTAGGAACTCTAATTATTTTACTGTCTGTACTCTTGAATGCTATTTTTAAAAATAGAGAAATGCTTATAAATCGTTTTCAAAAAAAATAAGAATTATTATTAGAATAACATTAACTTGTTATATTTGTAATTAAATATCAACTAAAATAAAATGGAATATTTAGATTTCGAACTTCCGATTAAAGAGCTAGAAGAGCAACTTAAAAAATGCACATTGATTGGTAAAGAAAGTGATGTGGATGTTTCTGAGACATGTGTGAATCTTCAGGAAAAATTGGACAAGATGCGTGTTGATATATACAAGGACTTAACGGCATGGCAGCGCGTTCAATTGTCAAGACATCCAAATAGACCTTATACGATGGATTACATTACTGCTTTGGCGGGGGATTCTTTTATGGAACTGCATGGAGATAGAACGGTAAAGGATGATAAGGCAATGGTTGGTGGTCTTGGTAAAATTGGCGATCAAAGTTTTATGTTCATTGGTCAGCAAAAAGGATATAATACCAAAACGCGTCAGTTTAGAAATTTTGGAATGCCGAATCCTGAAGGCTATAGAAAGGCACTTCGATTGATGAAGATGGCTGAGAAATTTGGAATTCCTGTAGTCACTTTAATTGATACTCCAGGTGCGTACCCTGGGTTAGAGGCTGAAGAACGCGGACAAGGAGAGGCTATTGCAAGGAATATATTAGAAATGACACGTTTAAAAACACCTATAATTTGTGTAGTTATTGGTGAAGGAGCATCTGGTGGCGCTTTGGGGATTGGTGTTGGAGACCGTATTTTAATGCTTGAGAATGCTTGGTATTCTGTGATTTCTCCAGAAAACTGTTCGTCAATTCTTTGGCGTAGTTGGGAGTATAAGGAGCAGGCTGCAGAAGCTTTAAAATTAACGGCTAAGGATAGTAAGAAATTAAAAGTTATTGATACTATTGTAAAAGAGCCTGTTGGAGGAGCTCATTATAACAGAGAGGAAGCGTTTAAGTTGGTAGAAAGTTCCATACTAAAAACATTTAAAGATTTGAAAAGATTATCGCTGGATAAGTTGGTAGAAAATCGGATGGAGAAATACGCCAATATGGGCGACTATAAAGAATAATTTATTTTGCAAAACCTCTCATTTGAGAGGTTTTTTTATAAGTATTTGTGTTATGAAAATTTTATCTTCTCAAGACATATACAATGCGGATAGGGCAACGTTGAAAAATCAAAAGATTACTTCAGTCGAACTAATGGAGCGGGCTGCAATTACATGTTTTGAATGGATTATTAATAAATTTCAATATAGTTCTTCGAAAATAATTATTTTCTGTGGAGTAGGTAATAATGGAGGTGATGGATTAGTCATTGCTCGTCATTTGATTGAAAATGGCTATAAAGTAATTTGTTATGTTGTGAATTTTTCAAATAATTGGTCGGAAGAATTTGATATTAATTATAACAGACTTTTAAAAAGTGGGGAATCACCAAAATTAATACAACAATCAGCAGATTTCCCAGAAATAGGAAAGGATGCTATTGTTGTAGATGCAATTTTTGGTATAGGACTGAAGCGGGCAGTTGAAGGATTTGCGGCCAAATTAATTTTACATATAAATAAATCGAAGAATTATATAATTGCTATTGATATTCCGTCTGGTTTATTTGTCGATAGAGCGAATTTAAAGAAAGCGGCTATCATTGAGGCATCGCATACATTAACGTTTCAGCAACCTAAATTAGCTTTTTTACTACCCGATAATCAAAAATATATTACGACTTGGGAAGTGTTAAATATTGGACTCGATAGCGAGTATATTAATTCAGTTTCAGGTCTATATTCAACGATTGAAAAGGATTATATTCAATCAATTTATAAGCGAAGAACTAAATTTTCACACAAAGGCTCCTATGGTCGTGCGCTAATGATTGGTGGAAGCTTTGGAAAGATTGGAGCTATTGCTTTGGCATCGAAAGCGGCTTTAAAATCGGGAAGCGGATTGGTAACTGCTTATGTTCCTAAAAGTGGTTATCAAATCCTACAGGTTTCGATACCTGAAGTTATGGTAGAAGTTGATGCAGAAAAAGAACTTCACTTTTTTAATTACAAGACCAAACCTACCGTAATTGGTATTGGACCTGGAATGGGGACTTCAGAAAAAACATTGCGAGGATTTACAAAGTTATTGGAGGAGAATACGGTGCCTTTGGTTTTGGACGCAGACGCCCTGAATTTATTGGCGCGTACTAAAAAACTGCTAAAGTGGCTTCCTAAAAATTCAGTTTTAACCCCGCATCCAAAGGAATTAGAACGACTTATTGGAGTATGGGAAAATGATTATGAAAAGTTGGAAAGACTTAAGAAGTTTTGTTCCGACTATACTATTATTTTAGTGCTAAAGGGTGCTAACACAGTAATTACTGATGGGGAGCGATTTTATTTTAATACAACAGGAAATCCAGCATTGGCAACTCCTGGAAGTGGTGATGTACTAACAGGCATAATCACCGGATTATTAGCACAGCATTATCGTCCAATTGATGCTGCCATCTTGGGTGTTTATTTGCATGGTTTAAGTGCGGATATTGGATTGAAGACTGAAAGTATAGAATCTTTTACAGCCTCTAATATATTGAAATATTTAGGGAGTGCTTTTAAAAGTGTGAGTATTTCTTAGCTAGAATGAGTTCAAAAAAAAATCCCGAATTAATCGGGATTTTAAATGATACACTCCAAGATAAATTATATACTCAAAGAGTCAAAGAGTTCTTTTAACTTCGGGTCTGAAGGTCTTGGAGCATTGGAATCTACAATTTTTCCATCAGGATCAATTAAAATAAATCTTGGAATCGCATTTATTTGATAGGCTGCGGAAAAAGATTGATCTGTTCCTGCAAAAAGTTGATAACCACCCATATCATAATCTTCAATCATTTTTTTCCAAGCATCATATTTGTTGGCTCTATCTGTTGAAATACTTACAAAAGCAATATTCTTATGCTCATATTCCGATTCTATTTCTTTTAAAAATGGAATTTGTTGTTTACAAGGCCCGCACCAAGTAGCCCAAACATCGATATAAACGTACTTTCCTTTTAGGTCATCTAACGATGTAGTTCCTCCCTCGTAATTTTCAAAATCAGAAAACTTTGGAGAAGGACTTCCTTTTTTCATTGAACTTGCCACGGCATATTTCGATTTATAGTTTGTTTCAAGATATTCTATCATGCGTTCGTTTTCCGTTGCAATTTGACTTATAAGTGACGAGTCTACATTGATGGTAGAAGCTTTAGTTAAAAAACTCTTTAGTTCTAACATGCGCTTTTTGAATGCATCTGGTTCTAATTCAAAAAAGGTAGTAGGGTTCGCTAAATCATTCCTTGAAAATTTTATTCTTTCAGCGATATAATCATTACTTTCTTTACCAATACCGCTAAATTCGATGTTTCTAAAGTCTGTGACATCTAAATTAAGAGTCAAATCATATCCATTGGCTAAAAAAATCGCAGTTTTGTTTTGACCATCGGTTAGTGTATAAACACCCGATTTCACACTTAAAGTATCTTTAAAAGACCCATCATCTTCTAATTTTATGTCTCTGTTATATTCATTAGACATAATTGTGATGGTCAGTGTTTCCGCGTTTTGAATCTTTCCGGAAAGTGTAGCATAATCTTGTGGTTCTTTACACCCCATCAATAGGGTGGTTGTGAATAAAGATAAAAATAAAAAAACTTTTGTCATTTGTTTATAGGTTAAGTTATTGTCGACAAATATAATAAACGAAATTAGTAGTGAAACTAGATCTTTGCGTATTAATTTTAATAATTGTCGTTAAAGATAGAATATATTACACTTCTTGTGAATTAAGAACCGTTACTTTAACAAAAAATTGACTATTGTTCGTGTAATCTTGCAAGGGAGGGGCTTTTTTCATTCGAATCATTGCTTCATTTATTAAAGCGATACTTTTAAGAAGGACGTGATACAAAAACACCCTTCTAAAATAATTCAGAAAGGTGCTTTTTGCTAGTATTAAAAGAGACTGTTACTCCACAGCTTTTTTACTCTTTTGTATTTTAATTTTCAACTCGTTACTTTTTTTATCTAAATCCATGGTGATGATATCTCCTTCTGTTAGTTTTGAGTTTACAATTTCTTGTGCTAAAGTATCCTCTATGTATTTTTGAATTGCTCTATTTAAAGGTCTTGCACCATATTGCTTGTCAAAGCCTTTGTCTGCAATATAATCTTTGGCTTTGTCAGTTAGATTTAACGTATAACCCAATCCAGAAATTCGATCTAGTAGTTTAGCCAATTCAATATCAATAATAGAATAAATATCTTCTTTTTCTAGGGCATTAAATACAATAACATCATCAATTCTATTTAAAAACTCTGGTGCAAAAGATTTCTTCAATGCATTTTCAATCACACTTTTTGCATACGCATCTGCTTGTTCTTTTTTAGAAGCAGTCCCAAAACCTACGCCAGCGCCAAAGTCTTTTAATTGACGTGATCCAATATTGGAAGTCATAATAATAATGGTATTCCTAAAATCAATTTTGCGTCCTAAACTATCTGTAATATGTCCGTCATCTAAAATCTGAAGTAACATATTGAATACATCGGGATGTGCTTTTTCAATTTCATCTAATAACACTACTGCATATGGTTTTCTACGAATTTTTTCAGTAAGTTGTCCTCCCTCTTCATACCCAACGTAGCCAGGAGGTGCTCCAATTAAACGTGAAATAGCAAATTTCTCCATGTATTCACTCATGTCAATACGTATTAAAGCATCATCATTGTCAAATAATTCGCGCGCCAATACCTTTGCCAATTGAGTTTTTCCAACCCCTGTTTGGCCTAAGAATATAAAAGATCCAATAGGTTTGTTCGGGTCTTTTAAACCAACTCGATTTCTTTGAATTGCTTTTACAACTTTAGTAACGGCTTCATCTTGACCAATTACCTTACCCTTTATAAGATTAGGTAGCTCACTCAATCTAGCACTTTCTGCTTCTGCAACTCTATTAACAGGGATTCCAGTCATCATAGAAACGACTTCTGCAACATTATCTTCTGTCACAATCTCTCTATTCTGCTTAGAAGCCTCTTCCCATTCCTTTTGCGCAGTGTTTAAGGTAGATTCAATACGTTTTTCATCATCTCTTAAGCGTGCTGCTTCTTCATACTTTTGGCCATTTACCGCATTCGTTTTATCCAAACGTATTTGTTCTAATTGACTTTCTAACTCCAATACATCCTTTGGAACAACAATATTCGTGATATGGATGCGGGAACCGGCTTCATCCAAAGCATCAATTGCTTTGTCGGGTAAATAGCGATCTGTCATATAACGGTGCGTTAGTTTTACACAAGCCTCAATTGCTTTATCTGCATAATCTACATGATGGTGCGCTTCATATTTATCTTTAATATTATGTAAAATTTCAATAGTTTCTTCAACAGATGTTGGTTCTACAATTATCTTTTGAAACCTGCGTTCCAACGCTCCATCTTTTTCTATATTCTGACGGAATTCGTCTAAAGTTGTTGCTCCAATACATTGAATTTCTCCTCTGGCTAACGCTGGTTTTAACATATTCGAAGCATCAAGAGAACCCGTTGCTCCTCCGGCTCCAACAATAGTATGTATCTCGTCGATGAATAAAATGATATCTTCATTTTTCTCCAATTCATTCATTAATGCTTTCATGCGTTCTTCAAACTGTCCTCTATATTTTGTTCCTGCAACTAAGCTGGCTAAATCCAGTGAAACTAAACGTTTATTAAAAAGTATTCTGGAGACTTTTCTCTGAACAATTCTTAAGGCTAAACCTTCTGCGATGGCAGATTTCCCAACCCCAGGCTCACCAATCAGCATAGGATTGTTTTTTTTACGCCTACTTAAAATTTGAGAGACACGCTCTATTTCCTTTTTTCTACCTACAACAGGGTCTAACTTATATTCTTCTGCTAAACGTGTTAAATCACGCCCAAAATTATCTAAAACAGGAGTTTTTGATTTAGTTTTAGACTTCTCTTTTGGCTTTTGTTCAAACGGGTTTGATTTTTCTTCTTCGAATTCGTCATCTGATGGTGTTTCAGCAATGGGGAATTCTGGAAGGTCATCTGTTAAAAACAATTGAAGGAATATAGTTTTAACTTCTTCATAATCCACTTCAAATTTTTGTATTAATTTTGTAGTAGGGTCATTTTCATTACGAAGAATACAAAGCAATAAATGCGCCGTATTTATAGCATCACTTTTATAAAGTTTTGCTTCTAAAAAAGTAGTTTTTAATGCTTTTTCAGCTTGTTTTGTCAAATGCAAATTTTTCTTGTCGTTCCCAACCGCAATACTGGGGTTGGCCGGACTTAAGAGCTCAATCTTTTTTCTTAAGTGCTCTAGGTTTATTCCTAATGAATTAAGTATGTCAATTGCCTTTCCATCTCTTTTTCTAAGAAGCCCGAGTATAAGGTGCTCAGTTCCTATAAAATCATGTCCTAGCCTTAGCGCTTCCTCCTTGCTATAGGCTATGACATCCTTTACTTTTTGTGAAAAATTATCGTCCATGTCTACTTGTTTTTACTGTAAATTTAAAAGAATTTTTTATTAAAACACTGCAAATATAATACCACTTCGATTCTTTGAGGTTATTAATTTGTTAATTTCCAATTAATTTTTCTGATAATCAAGCTCTTATTAGAATAATATTTCAACATTAAATTGTTAATAACTATTCCAAAAAGCGATTCAATTTATTTAAAAAAAATAAGCTAAAAACTTATCTTGCTGTTCTATATATTTGAACTAAAAAATAAATTTTCTTATATGACGGAAGAAGAAAAAGTGATACCAATAAACATAGAAGATGAAATGAAATCTGCATACATCGATTATTCGATGTCTGTAATTGTTTCGAGAGCCTTACCAGATGTAAGAGATGGTTTAAAACCAGTACATCGAAGAGTGCTTTTTGGTATGCATGAATTAGGGATTAAAGCAACAGGGACTTACAAAAAATCGGCAAGAATTGTTGGGGAAGTATTGGGGAAGTATCATCCACATGGAGATACATCTGTATACGATTCTATGGTTCGTATGGCTCAAAATTGGAGTGTCAGATACATGATGGTTGACGGACAAGGGAACTTTGGTTCTGTTGATGGTGATAGCCCTGCGGCAATGCGTTATACCGAGGTAAGAATGCAGAAGATTTCTGAAGATATGTTGTCTGATATTGAGAAAGACACGGTAGATCAGCGATTGAATTTTGATGATACTTTATATGAGCCAACGGTACTGCCAACTCGAATTCCGAATTTATTGGTAAATGGGGCATCTGGGATTGCCGTAGGTATGGCGACAAATATGGCTCCACATAACTTGACAGAGGTTATAAATGGAACCATTGCATATATTGAAAATAACGATATTGAGATAGACGAATTGATGCAACACATCAAGGCGCCAGATTTCCCTACGGGTGGAATTATTTATGGTTATGATGGTGTTAAGACTGCTTTTCATACCGGTCGTGGAAGAATTGTAATGAGAGCAAAAGCATCTTTTGAAGAAATAAAAGGGCGTGAGTGCATCATTGTTACTGAGATTCCTTATCAGGTCAACAAAGCAGACATGATTAAGAAAACTGCTGACTTGGTAAATGATAAGAAATTGGATGGAATCGCGAACATTCGCGATGAGTCTGATAGAAACGGGATGCGGATTGTATATATCTTGAAACGAGATGCTATTCCGAATGTGGTATTGAATAAGTTATTTAAATATACTTCCTTACAAACGTCATTTAGTGTAAATAATATTGCTTTAGTGAATGGGAGACCAGAGCAATTGAACTTAAAACAATTAATTCATTACTTTGTAGAACATCGTCATGAAGTAATTTTAAGAAGAACTCGATTTGATCTAAAAAAGGCGGAAGCTCGAGCTCATATTCTAGAAGGGCTTATAATTGCGTCAGATAATATTGATGAGGTAATTAGAATTATTCGTGCTTCTTCTAATCCAGATGAGGCCAGAGCAAGTTTAATGGAGCGCTTTGAATTGACGGAAATTCAAGCTAAGGCCATTGTTGAAATGCGTCTACGTCAATTAACTGGACTAGAGCAAGATAAGTTACGCGCAGAGTATGATGAGATTATGAAAGCCATTGAGGACTTAAAAGATATTTTAGCAAACGAGCCAAGGCGATACGATATTATTAAAGAGGAGTTAATTACTGTTAGAGAGAAGTATGGTGATGATCGCAGATCTGTTATTGAATATGCTGGTGGTGACATGAGCATTGAGGATATGATTCCAGATTCTAAGGTAGTCGTTACAGTTTCTCATGCAGGATATGTAAAACGTACAAACCTTGACGAGTATAAGGTACAGAATAGAGGAGGACGTGGTCAAAAAGGAGTAGCGACGCGAAATGAAGATTTCTTAGAGCATCTTTTTGTTGGGACGAATCATCAGTATATGTTATTCTTTACACAAAAAGGAAAAGTGTTTTGGATGCGTGTATTTGAAATTCCAGAAGGAAGTAAAACTTCAAAGGGAAGAGCACTTCAGAATTTGATCAATATTGAGTCAGACGATAAAGTTAAAGCTTTCTTAGTAACGCAAGATTTAAAAGACGAGGATTATATAAATAATAATTACGTTATTATGGCCACGAAAAACGGTCAAGTTAAGAAGACGTCATTAGAGCAATATTCTAGACCTAGAACGAATGGTATTAATGCAATAACCATTAAAGATAATGATGAATTGTTAGAAGCAAAGTTAACGAATGGAGATAGTCAAGTAATGATTGCTTTGAAGTCTGGAAAATGTATTCGGTTTGAAGAAAGTAAAACAAGACCAATGGGTAGAAATGCTTCTGGTGTTCGAGGAATTACTTTAAATGGACCGAAAGATGAAGTTATTGGCATGATTGCTGTTAATGATAATGACAGTAATGTATTGGTTGTTTCTGAAAACGGTTATGGTAAAAGATCAGACCTAGAAGATTACAGAATAACGAATAGGGGAGGAAAAGGTGTGAAAACTATTAATGTGACGGATAAAACTGGTGGTCTTGTAGCAATTAAAAATGTAACAGATGAAGATGATCTTATGATTATCAATAAATCGGGGATTACCATAAGAATGGCAGTTTCTGATTTGCGTGTTATGGGAAGAGCCACACAAGGGGTGAAATTGATAAATATAAAGGATTCCGATTCAATTGCGGCTGTAGCGAAAGTGATGCATGAAGAAGAGGAAGAATTAATAGAAAATGAAGGAACTGATTTTGAGGATGAAACTTCTTTAGGAGATGCAGGTGAAAACAATCAAGAATAAATATTAAATATAGTAAAATGAATAAAAGAGAATTATTAACGTTGACGGTTTCTGTATTGATATCCTTGTCAATATTTGCACAGAAAAGTGAATTAAAAACTGCCGAAAAAGCGGTTAAGAAAAAGGAATATTCTTTAGCTTTAGCTACTATTTCTCAAGTAGAAAGTTTAATTGGAGCAGCAGATGCAAAAGCACAAGCAAAGTATTATTACCTAAAGGGTATTTCTTTGTATGAGGATGGCGCTGGAACCGATGTTGATGCTGTAATTATAGCTTTCAACTCTTTGATAAAAGTGGAAGAAGAAAGTGGTTCTGACAAATATACAAGTGAAGTAGAAGGTATTAATGCCGCTATTCTGGAAAAAGTATATAGTGAATCATCTGCAGCCTTTGAATTAGGTCAACAGAATGAGGATGTAGTTAAATATAAGGAAGCAGCTATTGGTTATGAAAAAATGGGGATCTTTTCACCGAAGGATACGGTGTATTTATATAATTCTGCAGTAGTTTTTGCGATTGCCAAAGAATACGAAAAGTCGAATGAAATGTATAAAAATTTGTTAGATAATAAATATACTGGAATTGAAACACGCTACACTGCTACAAGCATTGTAGATGGTACTACAAGAGTTTACAGTTCAAGTAAAGCGATGGCGAATGAAGTAAAATTGAAGATTTCTGAAAACCCCAAAACAGAAGTTTTAGAATCTAAATATATCCCTATGATTAAGGGAATTGCTTCTAATTATATTGCATTAGAAAATAATGAAAAAGCCCTTGAATTTTTGGCTAAAGCACTTGAGGAGAATCCTTTGGATTATAATTTAATTATTGAACAAGGTAATGTGTATTACAAAATGGGTAATGACGCCAAGTTTAAGGAGAAATTAGAAGAAGCGATAGAAATCAATCCAACAAACTCACAATTGTATTATAATGTGGGTATTATGAGTATGAACATGGACGATGTTGAAGGTGCCGAGAGAAATTTTAAAAAAGCGATTGAATTAAAAACTGATTTTTCAGATGCATATAATGCGTTGGGAAATTTGTATTTAAAGGAATTGGGTCCCATTCAAGATGAAATGAATGCTAATGGTTCTGATTTTAAAAAGTATGATGAAATTAAAGAAACTAAGTTTCTTCCTGTTCTTAGAGAGGCATTACCATATATTGAAAAGGCTTATGAATTAAAAATTAGTGATGCTATAAAAATTCAATTAAATAGTATTTATGAGAATTTAGGAATGGAAAAAAGAATAAAGTAACAATTCTCTACCTAGTACTTAATAACCTGCAATTATAAGGATTATTAAAGGATTAAATGTATTAAAAAAGCTGAACAATGACATCATTATTCAGCTTTTTTCATTTATATAATTTTTTTTATCACTCTTAATTTGTGAGTATGGCGGTGGGTATCCGTATTATAAATACCACTATGATCCAAGCGATCAATACGTACTTTACCGTGCGCATGTATGATGTAATTGTCTTTCATTATAATTCCTACATGAACAATATCTCCCTCATCATTATCAAAAAAAGCAAGATCTCCAGGTTCACTTTCTTCTATAAAACTCAATACATCTCCTTGTTGTGCTTGTTGAGAGGCATCGCGAAGTAGTTTATATCCACAAAGTTTATAGACCATTTGAGTCAATCCAGAACAGTCAATCCCAAAAGGAGTTTTTCCTCCCCATAAATACGGTGTGTTTACATAAGAAAATGCCATTTTTATTAAACGATGTTTGTCTTTTTCACCTTCTAATATGCAACCGTCAAACTTAAAGTAGTTGTCTTTTATCATCAATGTTCCGTCTTTGATAAAGGGTAGAGAAGCGCCAAGAGGAATAGGAGTGAGGTTTTGACTTTCATCACTCACAAAATCAATCAATTCACCAGATAATTTTAATGGATTTTTAGAAAGATTAATATATAAATCTTCGTTAATTTCGAGATATTGCTTATTATCTATCCAGCCTTCGTAATTATCAAATGCCAATCGAATTCTACTCCATTTTTTTCTTTGCTCTAAAACTTTAAAATATTCGCCAAAAAGTACTTGGGATACCATTTCACTTTTATCACTTGATTCAAACCGAAGTGAAACGATACTAAGATTACATATTCCGTATTGCATTTGCGTATACCGACTTGTTTAAAGTTATATTTTTTCTACTATTATAGCACTTGCACCGCCACCACCATTACATATACTAGCAGCTCCTATTGAGCCCTTCTCTTGTTGTAGTACCGTTATTAAAGACATGATTATTCTCGTGCCAGACATTCCTAAAGGATGTCCTAATGAAACGGCACCTCCGTTTACATTTACACTATCAGCTTCTAAGTTAAGTAGCTTAATATTTGCCAATCCAACGATACTAAAGGCCTCATTTAACTCAAAAAAGTCAATATTTTCAATAGTTAAGTTCGCCTTACTTAGTGCTATCGGTAGTGCCTTAGCAGGTGCAGTAGTAAACCATTTTGGCTCTTGTGCCGCATCTGCGTAGGAAACTATTTTAACTAGAGGTTTAAGATTTAATGACATTGCTTTTTCGGCACTCATGAGCACCAGTGCAGCAGCGCCATCATTCAAAGTGGATGCATTAGCAGCAGTAACTGTTCCGTCCGCAGAGAAAACAGGTTTTAACTTTGGAACTTTATCAAAATCGACATTCTTATATTCTTCGTCTTCTGACATTATTTTTGGCGGACCTTTCCGTTGAGGAATTTCTACAGGTACAACCTCGTCTTTAAATCTGTTTTCTTCCCAAGCCATTTTCGATTTTTGATAAGATGAAATAGCGTAATTATCTTGATCTTCTCGAGTAAAGTTATATTCCAAAGCACATAAATCTCCACATGTTCCCATGTGTTTTTCATCATATACATCTGTTAGTCCATCTAACAATAGTCCATCTTCTAGTATTATTTGTCCTAATTTCACACCTTTTCTACCAGCTACATAATGTGGAATTAGACTCATATTTTCCATACCACCAGCAACAACAATCTCAGCATCTCCACATTGAATAGCCTGAGCAGCCAACATTACTGTTTTCATTCCAGAAGCGCATACTTTGTTCACTGTAGTACAAGGAACTGTGCTTGGAATTCCAGCAAATATAGCCGCTTGCCGAGCTGGAGCTTGTTTCAATCCTGCCGAAAGTACGTTCCCCATAAATACTTCGTCGATCAACGCAGGATTTAAATTTATTTTATTCAACGCTCCTTTAATGGCAATGGATCCCAATTTTGTAGCGGGTATAGTCGACAAGGCACCCAAAAAACTACCAATGGGAGTTCTAGCCATTGAAACGATTACGATCTCTTTTGTCATAACTATAGTTACTATTATCTAATTGCGAATTTAATCATTTTTGTTTTATAATTTATAATTTATAATTTCAATCACGATTACAGTGCAATATTATCCGCTTTATTTTTCTACTTTTGAAAGATGAAGAAGATCATAAATAAAATATTACAACAGCACTCCCTTATATACAAACTCATATTGTATATCATGACCGTAGTTTTGATTGTCTTTTTATTTCCCAAAGGAGGAAAATTTAAGTATGATTACTTTAAGGGAAAGCCTTGGTTATACGAAAATTATTACGCGCCGTTTAATTTTGCAATTCAAAAGACCCAAGAAGATATAAATATAGAGAAATTAAAAATAGAGCAAGATGTCACATTGTATTTTGAATATGATAAGGCAATTGTTGAATCTGTCTATTCCAATTTCGATATAGCATTAGAAAAGAATCCCTTATATGAAGAAGTTGGAAGTATTGCTAGTGATTATGGAAAGGAGATAATAAGTGCTGTTTATAAAAGCGGGTTTATAGGGCCCTTGAGTGAGGACAAATTATCTCCTAATAGTCTTGCAGTGACTATTAGGAAGGGAACCTTAGCTATTGATATTGCACAAAAAGATTTAATAAAATCAAAAGATTTATTGCAATATATCAATGCATCGATGTTGGAGATTTCTTCTCAGGTGACTCGAAATTTACTTCTTACAACGCTGTCTGAAGTCATAAAACCAAATATAAGGTTTGATGAGGAGTTTACTAATAAAGTAAAAAATGATCAAATAAATAATATTTCTTATACCACTGGATTTGTGGCGGAAAAGGAATTGGTAATTTTAAAAGGAGATATTGTTGAAGGTAAAAAACTTAAAGCTTTAAATTCTATTCAGCGAGAATTAGAGTCTCAAGTTTGGAGCGAGTCTAATTACAACTGGGTTGTTTTTGGTTATTCCGTGTTAGTAGCCTTAGCAATCCTTATGTTACTTCTGTTTATTAGGAAAACGAGACCAGAAATATACGAGAATAATACGAAGACTACACTCATATTTATCAATGTTGCTTTGATGATTTTTTTGGTGACCATCGTTGTAAAATATGATGCAAAATATGTTTATGCCGTTCCATTAACAATTCTCCCAATTATTTTAAAGGCTTTTTTCGATGCGAGACTAGGTTTGTTCGCTCATGTATTAACAATTTTATTACTTGGATTTATTGTTCCAAATAGTTTTGAGTTTATATTCCTTCAAATCATAGCCGGTATTGTAACCATTTTAACCGTTTCTGAATTGTATAAAAGGGTTAACTTGTTTATTTCAATAGGACAGATTACCGTTGTTTATATGATTGCTTACATAGCCTTCACCATCATACAAGAAGGAAATATAAATGATCTTAATTGGTTTTATTTTGGGTTGTTTACGTTTAGTGGAATATTAGCATTCTTGTCTACCATTTTAATTTTTATTTATGAAAAATTATTTGGATTGGTTTCTGATGTGTCTTTATTGGAACTTTCCAATACGAATTCGCCTTTACTGCGTTTGTTGGCAGAAGAGGCGCCTGGCACCTTTCAGCATTCCATGCAGGTGGCGAATTTGGCAGAAGCGGCAGCCAATGAAATTAATGCAAATACTATGCTTGTAAGAACAGGAGCACTTTATCATGATATAGGAAAATTGAAGAATCCAATGTATTTCACAGAGAATCAGATTACAAATGTAAATCCGCATGGTGATATATCACATATTGATAGCGCAAGTATAATTATAACTCATGTTATTGAAGGTATAAAGTTGGCAAAGAAGTATAGACTGCCAGATAGAATTATAGATTTTATACGGACACATCATGGAACTAGTTTGGTTTATTACTTTTACATGTTGGAAAAGGAAGCAAATCCAGATGCATTCGATGAAGCAAAATTCAGATATCCTGGGCCAAATCCGTTTTCAAAAGAAACAGCCATTTTAATGATGTGTGATGCTGCCGAAGCGGCCTCAAAAAGCTTAAAAGAGCCTACGGCTCAGGCAATTGATAATTTGATCGAAAAAATAATTAGTAAACAAATGGAGGAAGGTCAGTTTAATAATGCCGATATTACCTTTAGGGATATTGAATCTGTTAAAAAGGTTTTAAAAAAGAAAGTAAAGAACATCTATCATGTTAGAATTGAATATCCAGAATAAATGTGTGTTTTCTTCTAAATAAAACTAAAAAAAGGTTGTGATATTCTAAATGTAATTTTACCTTTGCACTCGCAAAAATAAGTTCATTGCAATAAGAAAAAAACAGGAGAGGTGCCAGAGTGGTCGATCGGGGCTCCCTGCTAAGGAGTTGTACCTTTACGGGTACCGGGGGTTCGAATCCCTTCCTCTCCGCTTTTATTTTTCTAAGTGTAGTATATTGTTTTAAAACTGTATGTATGGCATTTTGTAGGTTTACAGAATTTAATATAAGGTTCAACTTTTATTTTATTCGGGGTGTAGCGTAGCCCGGTTATCGCGCCTCGTTTGGGACGA
>TARA_B110000037_G_C17128812_1_pt1 | contig 38460 bp, 36 predicted proteins | sample TARA_B110000037 | Tara Oceans TARA_B110000037 (sample SAMEA4397196) | marine metagenome | biome: Polar Biome; feature: [MIX] marine epipelagic wind mixed layer (ENVO:01000061); material: water (ENVO:00002006), including particulate matter (ENVO:01000060) such as... | depth 10-100 m | reverse complement strand
TTGGTCTTTTTCATATTAAAAGTGTATACTAGGTTTTTATTAAACTAGTGTACTTTTAGTTGACGTAGTCACAAATAGTTTAATTGGGATTTCAACGAACGAGCTCAATATTGGTATTTATCCAAACCCAACTACTGATTTAATTTCGATAACGCATGAAGGTGATTTTACATATGAAATTACAAATCAACAAGGGAAGGTTGTTGTAAGAGGATCTGCGATCGAAAACCAAGTCGTTTCATTGGAAAACTTTGCTGATGGACTTTATGTTGTTACAGTTAAAGTCGGTGATCAAACGGCAAGCTCGACGGTTGTAAAAGAGTAATTTTATTTAATTTGAAACCCCTATATTGAGTCAATCTTAATTTGGGTTTTTTTTATTTTCTTCAACCTAACTTTTCTTCTCTTAGAAATTCTTAGAGTAAGTTTTATAAGCCCCAGATTTAATGGCACCCAACCAGTCTTCATTTTCCAAATACCAATCAACTGTTTTAATCAAACCTTCTTCAAATTGAACAGAAGGTTCCCATCCGAGTTCGTTTTTTATTTTTGAGGCATCAATTGCGTATCGCATATCGTGTCCTGCTCTGTCCGTTACGAAGTTGATGAGCTTTTCAGATGTGCCAATTTCGCGGTGCAATTTCTCATCCATAATTTGGCAAAGCAGTTTTACAAGATCAATATTTGTCCATTCGTTCCAACCGCCAATATTATATGTTTCAGCTAGTTTACCTTTGTGAAAAATGACGTCTATCGCTTTAGCGTGATCCTCTACCCATAGCCAATCCCGAACGTTCTCACCCGTTCCATAAATAGGTAATGTTTTACTATGGCGGATATTATTAATCATTAATGGAATTAGTTTTTCGGGAAATTGATGCGAGCCATAATTATTCGAGCAATTCGACATTTTTACAGGTAGTCCGTAAGTATGAGCGTAGGCATTAACCAAATGGTCGGAACTTGCTTTAGAAGCGGAGTAGGGGCTTCTAGGGTCATAGGCAGTTTCTTCGGTGAAAAATCCCTCGGCGCCTAATGAACCGTATACTTCGTCTGTAGAAATATGATAAAAAACGTGATCGTCAGCTGAGTCCCAATTTTTGCGGGCCAAGTCTAATAAATTGGCTGTACCTACAATATTAGTTGTGATAAAATCCATTGGACCAGTTATTGAGCGATCAACGTGAGACTCTGCGGCCAAGTGAATAATGTCGGTTATTTTTTCTTTTATAAAAACGGCTTTCAGTGCATCCATATCGCGAATGTCACATTTCACAAACGAGTAGTTTGCAGCGTTTTCTATGTCTTTGATATTCTCAAGGTTTCCAGCGTAGGTTAAGCTATCCAAATTCACAATCTGGTAGTCAGAGTATTTATTCACAAATAGCCTTATGACGTGTGAGCCGATAAATCCTGCTCCTCCGGTTATGAGAATGTTTTTTTTCAACCTGCAATTATTAATGTGCCATGAGCAATTTTAAAATCTACATCTAAAATCTGAATACTATCGACTCGCTACTAACAGCTAGTTTACAAACTCCAATAATCAATGTTCTTAATTTTGTTTCTATAAATTCCTTTCAAATCAACAACGATTCCTTGATCTCCTTTGAGCATGCCTGCGAAATCTACCTCAGTAAAATCGCAATATTCTCTGTGGTTAACTGCAACGATAACTGCGTCATAATCATTCGTAGGGTTTTCTTTTAATCCAAAACCATATTCATGTTGTAGTTCTTCCGAATCTGCATGAGGATCGATTACATCAACTGTACAAGCAAATGAATGTAACTCCTTAATGACATCTTCGATTTTAGAATTACGGATATCACTCACGTCTTCTTTAAACGTGGCGCCCATTATTAGAACTTTAGATTCCATTGGATTTATACCATGACCAATCATTCTTTTGACGGTTTGTTTCCCCACATAAAACCCCATAGAGTCATTCACATTACGCCCAGAATTAATGATTTTCGCATGGTATCCTAATTGTTTTGCCTTATGCGTTAAATAATAAGGATCTACTCCAATACAATGTCCGCCTACAAGTCCTGGTCTAAAATTTAAGAAATTCCATTTTGTGCCAGCCGCTGCTAATACGTCATATGTATTAATTCCTAATCGGTTAAAAATGATTGAAAGCTCGTTAATTAATGCAATGTTGACATCACGTTGCGTATTTTCGATAATTTTTGCAGCCTCAGCCACTTTAATAGATGCCGCGCGGTGAACGCCAGCTTCAACAATCAATTCGTATGTTTTTGCAATCTGCTCTGCAGATTCTGGATCGCAACCAGATGATACTTTTACGATAGATGACAGCGTATGTACTTTGTCACCCGGATTGATTCTTTCCGGTGAATAGCCCACTTTAAAATCATCTCTAAATTTTAGCTCAGATACTTCTTCCAATACCGGAATACAATCTTCTTCTGTACACCCTGGATAAACTGTAGATTCGTAAACCACGTAATCTCCTTTTTTTAGTGCTGTACCAACCGTTTTACTTGCGCCCAATAAAGGGCTTAAGTCTGGTATTCTTCCTGAATCAATAGGAGTTGGAACCGCAACAATAAAGAAGGTGGCTTCATGTAAATCTTCTATAGAAGTTGTGAATTCAATACTACACCCTTCAAAATTAGACGCCTCTAGTTCGTAACTAGGATCAATATTGTTCTTCATCATATCTACACGCTTTTCATTGATATCAAAGCCGATAACATCAATTTTTCGTGCAAATTCCAATGCAATTGGCAACCCTACGTAGCCTAAGCCAATTACTGCAAGTTTTGTTTCTTTATTAACTAATTTCTCGTAAATATTACTATTCATTTCTACGGTTTATTTAATTTCTTGTTTGTTTCTTTCGGCGTAAATTCGCTCTATGATTTCAACTACTTTGAAACCTTCAAGGGCGTTTGTAGTTGGTTTTTTTCTTTTTTTAAGCGAGTCAACGACGTTTTCTATAATATAATGATGATTTGCGGCAGATCCCTTATAAGTGCCGTAGTCATTGGCTGGGTTGGAAGGGGGTAATTCTGGCATTTCATAATTTTCAATATTGCAATGTACAATCTCGTTCATGTATTGTCCACCAATCTTCACACTACCTTTGCTCCCGATTATAGTCATAGAACTTTCTAAGTTCCGATCCCAAATTGCGGTGGAATAATTTAAACTTCCCATTCCGCCTTTAATAAAGTCAAAGCTTACAAAACCGGAATCTTCAAAATCGGTTGAACTCTTATGCGTGAAGTCGGCAAATTTTCCTTCGATATTATCAATATCTCCAAAAAGCCAATACATGATATCTATAAAGTGAGAGAACTGTGTAAACAACGTTCCTCCATCTAGATCTTTTGTCCCTTTCCAACTGCCTTTTTTATAATAACGGTCGTCACGGTTCCAATAGCAGTTTAACTGGACCATAAAAATGTCGCCTAGCAATTTTCTCTCGATCACATCTTTTATCCAAACTGAAGGCGGAGAATAGCGGTTTTGCATGACGCCATACACTTGCTTTGAATGCTGCAAAGCTGTGTAAATTACACTTTCGCAATTATCTTTAGACAGACCCATTGGTTTTTCACAAACCACATGGTTTCCATTTTCCAAGGCGATTTTTGCTTGGTCAGAGTGCAATCCATTTGGCGTACAAATATTGACTACATCATATTCCAAATCACTATCCATTAATTCTTGAATAGAATTGAAGAATGGAACGCCTTCAAAGTTCTCTAAGCCTAAATCAGATTTAGCTCTAACGTCAACCAGTGCAATTAACTCTGATTCGTCGTTACGTTGAACCATTGTTGCGTGGCGTTTTCCAATATGTCCGCAGCCTACAACTGCAAATCTTACTTTTTGATCTTCCGTGATCATTTTATTCGTGTTACTTTATTTTTTTCTAACTTATATTGTCCTTTACTCTCAGAACAGGTGGCTATTCCGTCGTCATTAAATTCTAAACGGTGGCCATGTGTACTCATCCATCCAATCTGCTTAGCGGGGTTACCTACAAGCAATGCGTATGGCAAAACTTCCTTTGTTACAACTGCTCCAGCACCAATAAAAGCGTACTCTCCTATTGGATTACCACAAACAATGGTAGCGTTTGCACCTATAGAGGCTCCTTTTTTAACGAGTGTTTCGAGATATTGGTTACGTCTGACAACAGAACTTCTTGGATTTATGACATTTGTAAAGACCATTGAAGGCCCTAAAAAGACATCATCTTCGCAAATTACGCCAGTGTAGATCGATACATTATTCTGAATTTTAACGTTATTTCCAAGTATAACTTTTGGAGAAACAACTACGTTTTGACCTATGTTGCAGGCATTCCCAATTATGCAATCTGGCATAATGTGAGAGAAATGCCAAATTTTAGTGTCATCACCTATGGTGCAGCCCTCATCAATCACTACTGTTTCATGCGCGAAGTATTTTGCCATAGTTTAATTCTTATTTAATGATGAATTTGTCAAAGTTATAATGGTCTTTTTCGTTTAATTCAGCATCTGTTAAACTTTGGAAATATGCATAGGTTCGTTTTAAACCTTCAGCCCTTCCGATTTTCGGTTCCCAATTTAAAATTTCTTTCGCTTTTGCAATGTCCGGTTGTCTCTGTTTCGGATCATCCAAAGGTAAATTTTTATAAATCACCTTTTGTGTAGTTCCTGTGAGTTGAATGATTTCTTCGGCGAAGTCGCTAATTGAAATCTCATTCGGATTACCAATATTGACTGGTTGCGAATAATTAGAATGCAATAATCGAACTATGCCTTCTACTAAATCGTCCACATAACAAAATGAACGGGTTTGAGATCCGTCTCCAAAAACAGTCAAATCTTCGCCTCGTAAAGCTTGTCCGATAAATGCAGGTAAAACACGACCATCATTTAGGCGCATTCGTGGGCCATAGGTGTTGAAGATGCGCACAATGCGCGTTTCAACCTTATGAAAAGTATGATAAGCCATGGTTATGGCCTCTTGGAATCGTTTTGCTTCATCATAAACGCCTCTTGGTCCAATCGGATTTACATGTCCCCAATACTCCTCCGTTTGCGGATGAACTTGTGGATCGCCATAAACTTCAGATGTAGAAGCAATCATGAGACGAGCATTTTTTGCTTTTGCCAATCCTAAACAATTGTGAACTCCGAGTGAACCGACTTTTAAGGTTTGAATTGGAATCTTTAAATAATCAATTGGACTGGCAGGTGACGCAAAATGCAAGATAAAATCTAATTCTCCCGGAATGAGAATATACTTGCTCACATCATGATGATAAAACTCAAAATTTTCCAGTGGAAAAAGATGCTCTATATTTTTAAGCCTTCCAGTAATCAAATTGTCCATAGCAATGACATGATAGTCATCTTTGACAAAGCGGTCACTTAAATGTGAACCTAAAAATCCAGCTGCGCCAGTAATTAATATTTTTTTTCGTTTACTCATCTTATCTAACTACAGTTGCTCTACCAATACTTTCGTAGTAGATTCCTTTGTTTTGCATTTCATCCAAATCAAAAAGATTTCGTCCGTCAAATATTTTTGGAGCGACTAAGGACGCCTTAATTTTATCGAAGTTTGGATTTCTGAATGCTCCCCATTCGGTTGCAATTAGCAAGGCGTCTTTATTCTCAAGTGCGTCATATTCGTTCACTGCAAATTCAATTTTATCACCATAAATCGCTTTTACATTGCCCATTGCTTCTGGATCAAATGCGGTGATGTTGGCGCCAGCAGATAAAAGTGCATCAATAATATATAATGCAGGAGCTTCTCGAATGTCATCCGTGTCTGGTTTAAAAGCTAAGCCCCAAAGGGCAAAGTTCTTTCCACTTAAATCACCATAGTGGTTCTCAAGTTTTTCAACCAATCGCAATTTTTGCACATTGTTAACCCTTAGAACGGCGTCAATAATTTCAAATTTATAATTAGCCTCTACTCCAGATTTAACCAATGCTTGCACATCTTTAGGGAAACAACTTCCACCGTAACCAATTCCTGGAAACAAAAAGCGTTTACCAATTCTTGTGTCAGATCCAATTCCAATTCGAACCGCGTCAACATCAGCGCCTACTAATTCGCAAAAATTAGCAATTTCATTCATGAATGTAATCTTGGTTGCAAGAAATGAATTGGCCGCGTATTTAGTTAACTCGGCTGATTTCTCATCCATAAATAGGATAGGATTACCTTGTCTTACGAAAGGTTTGTACAAATCTTTCATTTCAGCCATGGCGCGTTCTGATTGTGTTCCAATCACAACACGGTCTGGTTTTAAAAAATCATCAACAGCAAATCCTTCTCTCAAAAATTCTGGATTTGAAACTACATCAAATTCAACAGTAGCATGTTTTGCTATGGCAGCATGTACTTTTTCAGCAGTCCCAACTGGAACGGTAGATTTATCTACAATGACTTTATAATCCGTCATTATTTTACCTAGTTCATCTGCAACACCCAAAATATAACTTAAATCAGCTGAACCATCTTCACCAGGAGGTGTAGGTAAGGCTAAAAAGATAATTTCTGAAGCGTCAACTGCAGATTTTAGATCGGTGCTAAATGTCAATCGTTCTTGTCGAATGTTTCTTTCAAAAATAACATCTAAGTGGGGTTCGTATATTGGAACAACACCGTTCTGCATTTTTGCAACTTTATCCTTGTCTATGTCAAGACATATTACCTCATTTCCAGTTTCAGCGAAACATGTTCCAGTAACTAATCCAACATATCCTGATCCGATTACAGCAATTTTTTTCATTTGATTTAAGCAATTTTATTATGCATTCAACATCAGTTATAGTGATGCAGATAAGAGCAGCGTTATTTGTTTAAGAATTCTTTCATGGCATTGCAAATATAGCTCAACTGCTCCTCATCCAATTCTGTGTGCATTGGCAATGAAATAACAGTTTTACACAATGCATTAGTAACTGGAAAATCCTCATGGTTGAAGTTTTCAGCGCCATAAGCCTTTTGTGTGTGCAATGGCATTGGATAATAAATCATTGCCGGAATTCCTTTCGATTTTATAAAATCTTGAAGTGCAAATTGATCTAATCCTTCAATTTTTAGCGTGTATTGATGAAAGACATGTGTTGAATAGTTCGCTATGAATGGCGGCTCAACATTATCAAAATCACTAAAGAAGTTTGAATAATAATCAGCCGCTTTTTGACGTGCCATAATATAATCATCCAAATGGCCGAGCTTAATTCTAAGCACGGCAGCTTGAACAGAGTCTAAGCGCGAATTTACACCAAGGCGCTCGTAATAATATCGCTCACCCATTCCATGATTAACGATTGAACGCATAATCGCGGCCAATTCGTCATCATTCGTGAAAATTGCTCCGCCGTCTCCGTAGCATCCTAAATTTTTAGATGGAAAGAATGATGTTGTACCGATATGCCCAATTGTTCCTGCTGAGGATGTTTTTCCATTCTCATGAAAATACTTGGCTCCAATGGCTTGCGCCGTATCTTCTAAAACAAAAAGATTGTGTCGTTTTGCGACTTCCATAACGGCGTCCATATTGGCGCATTGACCAAAAAGATGAACAGGAATAATGGCCTTAGTTTTTTGCGTTATTGCCGCTTCCATTTTACTAATGTCAATGTTAAAATTATCCCCTCTAACATCAACTAAAATCGGCGTTAGTTTTAACAATCCAATCACTTCAACAGTAGCAGCAAATGTGAAATCACTTGTAATGACTTCATCACCTGGATTAAGGCCTAAAGCCATTAAGGCAATTTGAAGTGCATCCGTACCGTTGGCGCATGGAATGACGTGCTTAACGCCTAAGTATTTTTCTAAATCTGCTTGAAATGTTTTAACCTCAGGTCCATTAATAAATTGGGCGGTTTGAAAAACATTTTGTGTGGCTTCGTTAACTTCTGATTTGATTTTCTCGTATTGAGTAATCAAATCTACCATCTGGATTTGTTTCATCTAAAATTTTACTTTGAATAACAGATAAAATGGCCTTTTATTGAAAACATGAATGGATAATCGCCTATTGTATTATCAAAATTACCCCAACTACTGTTTTCAGGAGGTCGGTTTCAAATGTTAAATTTCATTAATCAATTGTATAAACTTTACGAATATAGCCAATATTTATCGCTTTTAGGCGTTTCTTTGACTGGCTTTATTTAAATTTGTACCATGAAAATATTCTTTCTTTTTTTGTTTTTATCTGTTTTTGGAACTTATGCTCAAAAAAGCCTCAAAGACTCTACGGTAAGGAATATATTAGTAGGCATAAATTATAAGGCGAGCTTCACTGGAGCAGACCTTGCAGATCGCTGGGGTTTTAATAACCAATTGGGGGGTGATTTTGATGTGAAATTCAAGAATAATTTGACTATTGGACTAAGCGGAGGTTTTATTTTCGGAAGTAAATTAAGAGATACGACCATTTTTGCAAATGTGTTTAATTCATTTGGCAACATAACAAGTTCAGCCGGTCAAGAAGCAGACGTGTTGTTTTTGATGAGAGGTGCAAGTGCATATGCTACTGTAGGATATGTGTTTAATAAATACGGAAACAATCCCAATTCAGGATTATGGGTGAATTTTGGTGTAGGTTATTTAATGCACAAAATAAGAATTGAAAGTCTGAACGATCAAGTGCCGCAATTAGAAGGGCCTTATCGCAAAGGTTATGATAAACTTACAATGGGTGTTTCAAGTAAACAGTTTATTGGATATCTCTATCAATCAGATTTTCGCCTGATTAAATTTTACGGCGGATTTGAGTTTTCGCAAGGGTTAACTAAAAATGTCCGAACGTATAACTTTGACACAGGCGGAACAGAAACTGATCTGAAGTTAGATTTACTTTATGGTTTTAAAGTAGGTTGGATTTTGCCAATTAGTCATAGAACTCGCGGTGAATATTACAGAGATTAATGAGCCTATTATATACCATTGGAGTCCGCGGTTATTCGTTTATGATACGAGTGGCATCTTTGTGGAATCCAAAGGCAAAAAAATGGATACAAGGAAGGAAAGACGCGTGGGCCAAACTTGACAGTTGGAAGCGAAGCGAAGTTCCTGTATATTGGTTCCACTGCGCCAGTTTAGGAGAGTTTGAGCAAGGGCGCCCCCTTATCGAGAAGTTAAAGAGCACCGAGGATTGTCAAATTGTAATCACGTTTTTTTCACCATCTGGTTATGAAATTCGAAAGGGGTATGACCGAGCGGATTTAATCATTTATTTGCCGCAAGAAACCCAAGCAAACGTCAACCGTTTTTTAGCGAAAGTACAGCCGAGTAAAGTGTTTTTTGTGAAATACGAATTTTGGGCGAAGTACATCTTTACCGCCAAAAAAGAAGGCGCTGCGGTGTATTCCATTTCGGCGGTTTTTAGAAAAGATCAGGTGTTTTTTAGAAGTTACAGCGGCTATATGCTTAATATTTTAAAGGCTTTTGATCATATTTTTGTTCAGGACGAAAAGTCTGCTAAACTCTTGCATGAATTTAATGTTGAATCTACCGTTTCAGGAGATACGCGTTATGATCGAGTCATGGAGAATGCTAAAAAAGTAAAACGCTATCCTGAACTTGAAAAGTTTATTGATGGTAAAAAAGTATTGGTTGTTGGATCTTCTTGGGTAGAGGATGAAGCAGTTATGTTATCTACAATTAACGATTCAGAATTTGATTGGAAAGTCATTGTTGCCCCCCATGAGATTGATAAAAAAAGAGTGGGGGATTTAGTGGCGAAATTTGATAAACCAACCGTTCGCTATTCTGAAATAGAGAATGCTGTTAAAGCTGAAGTTTTAGTGATTGATAATATCGGCATGTTGATGAATGTTTACCAATATGCGGATTTAGCCTATGTCGGAGGCGCATTTGGAAAAGGATTACATAATATTCTAGAGCCAGCTTGTTTCGGGGTGCCTGTGATCTTTGGAAATTCATTCGCCAAGTTTCAAGAAGCTTCTGATTTTATTGAATACGGAAGCGGGTTCTCTGTGCAGAGTGAAAGCGAATTCAAAGCGCAATTTGCCGAATTAAAGGTCCAGGATAAACGTGAGCAGGTGCTTAAATTTATGAATAAAAGGGTTGGAGCGACGGATCTTATTCACGGCAAAATTAAGGCATAAAAAAACCCCGTCCACAATAAACAAACAGGATTTCAATACTATTTACGATTCAATTTATTTCTTCACCAAAATTGACTCGCAATCAAAAGACGTTGTAATCAAGTCTTCAGTAATCGCGTCATATTCTTCTTGTGCAATTTCGTCACCATTTGCTGCAGCATCATCCAATAAGTGCTTTTGGAATTCAACAGTTTGTGTATCAATCATAGTTTCTCCATAAAGAATGGCCGCTGTTCCTGCTGGTGTTTCAGTTGGAATTGTGAAATGATCTCTAAAGAAAACACGAATTGGATCTTCTTCACCATTTTCAAAAGTAATCCAACAACCAGCCATTTGGCATACTTCATTAACTGTCACAGCGACTTTTCCTTCAAATGCTCCATTTTCAGTCATAGCAGCGTTCATTGCTTCAACAGTAGGTTCACTGCCATCAGAATCAATATCGCTATGGCCGTATAAAGTGTAATCACCTTTATCTACGCCGTCAAAAGCTAATTCTGCTTCTGCCTCAACTTCAGTGCTGTCAATTATTTCGACAACCGCAGTTGAATCTGCATCTGTCGTTTCATCTGTTACTTCATTTCCTCCGCAAGAGTATAGTCCTGCAAGACTTGCAACAGCAAGTCCTAATATAAATTTCTTATTCATTGGTTCAAATTTTTGCGACAAAGGTACGCATTTATAGTGAATAGTCTATAACCGCAGTAGGAATTACCCAATTGGTAGGCCGTTTTTGATAAGAGCGTCTGGTTGTACTAATATAATATCATCACCTTCCACGGCGCCAAGTATTAAACACTCGCTCATGAATTTGGCAATTTGTTTGGGTGGAAAGTTCACCACCGCGAGTACTTGTTTACCGATTAAATCAGCCGGTTTGTATCGTTCTGTGATTTGAGCGGATGTTTTTTTAATGCCTAGTTCCCCAAAATTAACTTTGAGCTGGTAAGCTGGAACTCGTGCTTTTTCGAATACCACGGCTTCTTGAATAGTGCCGGTACGAATGTCCAGCTTTGCGAAATCTGCCCAAGTGATTTCGGCTTTAGGCATTTACTTCGAGTTTAAAACCAACGCCATGAATATTGCTAATGCTCACTGTTTCGTCTGGTTTCAAATACTTTCTTAGCTTGGTGATGAAAACATCTAGGCTACGCCCAACAAAATAATCATCTTGTCCCCAAACGGCATTTAGAACAATATCTCGAGTTAAAACCTTGTTCATATTTTGAACCAATAAAAGAAGGATTTTGACTTCTTTTTTAGTGAGTTTTTTTTCTTCTTTATCTGCGTAAATGAGTTTGAAGTTTTCACTGTCAAATATCATTGTTCCCAAATTAAAAGAGGTTTCAACCTCTTTCGGATCAATTAAATCAACTCTCTTAAGTATGGCTTTAACGCGCAATAAAAATTCTTCTGTACTAAATGGTTTTGTTAAATAATCATCTCCACCAGCTTTGAATCCTGCTACTTTATCTTCCGTTAAATTTTTTGCCGTTAAAAACAAAATTGGAATTTTCACATCCACTTTACGAATGTCAGTGGCTAACGTGAATCCGTCTTTTTTGGGCATCATTACATCAAAAATGCACATATCAAAAGGCTCTGCATTATAGCGTTGCAAACCTTCCACTCCGTCGGTACATAAATTCACGTCATATCCCTCAGACTTTAATTGATCTTGCACGACAAAACCTAGGTTAAAATCATCTTCAACTAATAGTATTTTAATTTTTCTATCCACGTCTCTTTTGCTAACTATTTTCTACTGTTGCTTTTGTTTATGGGAAGCGTAATTATGAATTCACTTCCTTTACCCAATGCGCTTTTCACCTGAATGCTGCCATTTAATTCTTCTAGGATCGTTTTAACATAAAACAGACCTAGTCCAAAGCCTTTTACATCATGCAGGTTTCCAGTCGGAACACGATAAAACTTGTCGAAAATGTACTTTAAATTATCTCTTGATATTCCTTTACCATTGTCCTTAAAATTAACAATAACTTTGCCTTTATGGTTTTGCGTTGAAACCAAAATATTAGGAACCTTATCACAGTATTTAATGGCGTTATCCAATAAGTTATTTACGATATTGGTGATGTGAACAAGATCTGCCTGAAGAATTGAGTCTTGTGCTGCCAAATCGATCTTAATCACTCCACCATGTTCTTCTAGTTGATTGAACTCAAAATTTTCTTTCGCTTCCTCAATAATTTCATGAATATCAAAGACCGTCATGTTCAAGTTTATTTCACTCTTGTCTAAATTGGCAACATTTAAAACTCTTTCAACCTGCGATTCTAATCGTTTGTTTTCTTTATATATAATACTGGCATAACGCAAGAGTTTATCTTTTGAATTGTCTGGATTTAGATTCATTAATGTTTCGCTAGAAATACCAATGGTGGCAATGGGGGTTTTTAGTTCATGCGTCATGTTATTAATGAAGTCATTCTTAATTTCTGAGAGCTTTTTTTGTTTAAAGATGACTGAAATGGAAAATCCGAAGAAGACCAGCACAAAAAGAATGATGGCAAACATATAGTACCAAGGGGTCACATCATTAAGGAGTTCATCAAGTGATATGTTTTCAATTTTAGGGAAAACAACGGAAAAATAATGGAGATCGGAATTTAGTTTTAGTTGGAGTTTTTGATTTAATTCGTGGTCATTATTGTTCCCAGCGTTTGTAAAAGAAGAGTCTCCTTCAAAGCGAATATAATCTCCATATACTATACTGTCTGAAAAACAGTCGTAAATGCCGTATTGAAAGTCTTCCGTGATATTATGGTCGTAAAATTCATGTTTTAACAAGAGTTCTAATAGGAACGGATGCAATGTGTCTTGCAATTCAACCGTGAAATAATTCGAAGTTAGTTGCTTTACATTTCCATAAAGATCTCCGGGTTGTTGATTAATTCTTTGAATTTCGTCCGCTACTTTTTTCAAGGCAATGGTCACTTGATCGCCGAATTGAACTTGGCTTAAACTGTCTTGCTTGTTTTGAATGGCAATGTTTGTTTCTTGAAACTGTATGTTTTTTTTTATCCAGAAAAATTGGATTGTGAGAATGCTTAAGATCGAAGCGATTCCCAAAATAATTACAGTTCGTAGATTTTTATTACTCATTTATAGATAAATTTAAACCTAAAATTTGTCTTAGCTTTAAAAGTCTTAACTTTTCACTATAATTTAACTAAAAATTAAGAAAAATGGCAGTAATGAAAGTAATTGAAGTGTTATCAAGCTCTTCAAAAAGTTGGGAAGATGCAACGGCAAAAGTAGTAAAGCAAGCATCAAAATCAATCAAAAACGTTAGATCTGTATATGTACAAGATCAAAGTGCAGTTGTTGTTGATGGTAAAGTTTCTGAATACAGAATGGCTTTTTATTTAGGAATTTGGTGAAAATCTAATAAATCAACGTATAATATTTCTCCACTTCATTTCCTTTCCAATCTTTTGAAGTAATGCGTAGCTTGTTTTTACCTTTCACTAATGTTGGACGACTGTGCGCATCCAAAGGAATGATATAACGCTTCTTTTTACGGTTGTATTCCATCAATACCCATTTGTCGTTTAAATAGGCTTTGTATTCCAAGATTCCCGCCATATTATCATGAATTTCTAATTCAAGCGTATTAAATTTCGTAATGACTTTCCCTTCTTTAAAGTCGAGCGGTGTAATTTTTGGAGCAATCGTATCGATCACTAAAACGAATCGGCCAAAATTTCTTGCACGGCCTTCTACCCAACCATCCACATAATTTCCACCTAAAAAGCTTAAATAACCTCTGTCTGAAATCAATCCTACGCCAAATTTATACGCTGGCAATCCTCTATATGTCTCAGGTACTTTAATTCGCACGTCATATTTACTTTGAACTGGAATTGTGTATTCTGAAAATTGATAGATTGTACTTAAATATTTGCTGATAGAATCGATTCTAACGACCTTTTGTAGAGGTTCATAAAAACAACCCGGTTCAATTAAAACTTGAAAATCATCCGTAATGTATGTATTCATTTCATCAGGAAAATAATAGGCGCCTTCCTTGTCAAATGGATTAGAAGATGGATTTTTCTCGGCATTACTCAAGGCAAAACTCACCACATGGCCATTTCCATGTGCGTCAAAGACTTCAAATTCATAAGTCCCGGCGCAGTCTTCCCATTTTATTTTACCATCATTTTGAGGATAAATGGTCAGCGGATTAATAACTGTGGTAAAGTTTTTATGAATGTTCTTTTTATTCTGTTTGAATTCATAATAATCTTGATGAGAATTTAAAAACCGATTGTGATCGAAATTGATATAGTCAATCTGTTGTTCGTGTTTTTTAGCACCATTATGTGAGAGAACACTATGGTGCACACCGCAAACATTTCCAGCTGCATCTAATTTATCTGTGGTATGAATACCAATACCGAGCATTGAGTTTTCTGTTACTAATCCATTAATATCAATCGGTTTGTTTTCATTAATCACCCATTTTTTTCCAACTAAACGGCAGGTGTAGTATTTGGATTTTCCAGGGATCATATATCCTTTTTCGGTAATCGCGTAAAGTTTAATGCCCGAAACTTTTGGAGGTGTGCTATCTTTTATTTTTGTTTGAAACGTTTTAAATAGTAATGGATTAAGCGCATGTTCAGTTGCGGTTTCTCTTACCTCAAAATGAAGATGGGGTGCATAAGAACTGCCCGAATTTCCCGAATAAGCAATCAACTGCCCTTTTTTCACAAAAAACGAATCCTGCAAAACAATTTTATCTACAATATAAGATTCTGTGAAAGCTTGTTGGGCATAAACGAGTGAGTCAATCGCTGCAGGGAATTTACTCAAGTGCGCATACAAGCTTGTTGTTCCGTTTGGATGATCGATATATAAAGCATTTCCATAACCCCAAGGAGAAACGCGCACGCGAGAAATATAACCATCCTCAATTGCAATTACTTTTTGACCAATGACACCTTTTGTTTTAATATCAAGTCCTGTATGAAAGTGATTTCCGCGCATTTCACCAAAATTACCAGCCAAAATCAATGGAATTTCCATTGGTGCAGCAAATTCTATTGCCTCAAAATCAATTGTTTTTGGAACATAGTTTTGCCCATGCACTGCAATGGCAGTAAAGGTTAAAATGAAGATTAAGTATTTCATGCAATTCTCTTTTTTTTAAGTGTGTGCGGAATAGGTAGTGCAAAATTAGTTCCATATAGCCTTACTTTCTGTGGAATCATCTTTTATTATTAAAAAATCGTTTTTAATAAATCATTCCTAAATCCTTTGAATTTGGCAATCGGAATCGTATTTTTGTGTTGCTATTTTGAAGTTGGTTGAATAATGTCGGAGACGAAAAAATTACTTAAAGAATTAGACGGGAAGGTTACGGGTTTACTCTCAAACTTGAGTGAATCGAAATCGGATTCCCTAAAACGAAACCAAGAAATTGCGGATCTGAAAAAAGAACTAACGAAAAAAAAGGAGGCTTTCGATCTTCTCGCAAAAGAAAACGAAGCCGTGAAAGTTGAGCGTCCGAAAGAAAATCAGGATGATCTCAAAATCAAAATAGGAGAAATGGTTAAGGAAATAGATAGATGTATTTCTTTGCTAAAAGTGTAGACAAAAATGGATAAGATAGCTCTTAAGATAATAATCGCCGGAAGGACTTATCCTTTAACAATAAAAAAGGAAGAAGAAAGTGCTATTCGCAGCGCAGCAGATCGAATTAATTCGAATATTCAAAAGCTTCAGGGAAGCTATGCTGTAAAGGATATGCAAGATTTATTGGCAATGACGGCCTTGCAAATAGCCTTGCAAAACACCACCGCCACCGAAGACAACACTCCTTCTTTTGATCCAACCACTTTTAACGAAGATCTTCGTAATATAATTGAGAAAATTGACGCCTAGTTGTTAAATTTCTTTCTGTTTTTCTAACCAGTTTTCAGGGTGAAATGACCCCGAATGTGGAGATAGAGCTATTAATTATTTGATATATATAATATGGATATTACAAGTATCATTATCGGCGCAGCCATAGGGATTGTTGTGGGGGGAATCATTGTATTCTTGTTGCAAAAAAGCATTCTCAAGGGCAAGGCTGAAAACATCATAAAAGAGGCGGAGGCCCACGGAGAAGCTCGAAAGAAAGATAAAATTCTACAAGCGAAAGAGCGCTTTTTGCAATTGAAAGATGAGCATGAAAAGGCTGTTAGAAATAGAGAACGATCGGTTCAAAGCTTAGAGGATAAAACCAAGAGCAAGGACAAAAGATTAAATCACCAATTAGAAGAAATTAACCGCAAAAACAAGAAGGTAGAAGCTTTAACAAAGGACGTAGAGTCACAAGTTGAATTGATTGAAGCAAAAAAATCTGAGATTATCAAGCTCCACCAGAAACAGGTAAACGAATTGTCTAAGATTTCAGGATATTCACCAGACGAAGCTAAAGCAACTATGATGAATGCTTTGAAAGATGAGGCACGAACGGATGCAATGGCTTACATTAAAGACATTGTTGATGAAGCTAAGATTAACGCAAGTGGCGAAGCGAAGAAAATTGTAGTGCAGGCGATTCAACGTGTGGCAACTGAACAAGCGATTGAAAATTCAGTTTCTATTTTTAGAATTGAGAGTGATGAGATGAAAGGTCGAATCATTGGTCGTGAAGGAAGAAATATTAGAGCTTTAGAAGCGGCAACGGGAGTTGAAATCATTGTGGATGACACGCCTGAGGCAATTATTCTTTCTTGTTTCGATTCAGTGAGAAGAGAGGTAGCGCGTTTAGCCTTGCATCAATTAGTCTCTGATGGTAGAATTCACCCAGCACGTATTGAAGAGGTGGTGGCCAAAACAAGAAAATCATTAAATGAGGAAATTGTTGAAACGGGAAGAAGAACTTGTATTGATCTTGGAATTCACGGCTTACATCCTGAATTAATGCGTATGGTTGGTCGAATGAAGTATCGTTCTTCATACGGACAGAATTTGTTACAGCACTCGCGTGAAGTAGCGAATCTTTGTGCAATCATGGCTGCTGAATTAGGTTTAAACGTGAAAATTGCGAAACGTGCAGGTTTATTGCATGATATTGGAAAAGTATCAGAAGATGAGCCAGAATTACCACACGCAATTTTAGGAATGAAATTGGCTGAGAAGCACGGCGAAAAGCCAGATGTATGTAATGCAATTGGCGCCCACCACGACGAAATTGAAATGACAACGTTGATTTCTCCAATAGTGCAGGTTTGTGATGCCGTTTCAGGTGCTAGACCAGGTGCTCGTAGAGAAATTGCAGAATCATATATCAAACGAATTAAGGAGTTGGAAACAACTGCTCTTGGTTTTGATGGTGTCATCAAATCTTATGCAATTCAAGCGGGGCGTGAATTGAGAGTAATGGTTGAAAGTGAAAAAGTAAACGATCAGCGTGCTGACGAACTTTCATTTATCATTTCTCAGAAGATTCAAAACGAAATGACTTATCCTGGACAGGTTAAGGTAACTGTGATTAGAGAGAGCAGAGCAGTGCATTACGCGAAATAATACAATTGATAATTACACAACACTCATATACTAAAGCGGTCTTTCTATCTAAGAAAGATCGCTTTTTGGTTTGAATCAACTAATTTCGTAGAACATATTGGGGTCAAGTCTCGTATGAATCGATATAGAAACAGCACAGATGAAGAAAATTTTAGTACTAGCGCCGCATACTGATGATGGTGAATTTGGATGTGGAGGAACAATTAATAAGTTGATTGCAGAAGGAAATGAGGTGTTTTACGTTGCATTTTCACCGTGTAAACAATCTGTACTTTCGCATTATCCTTCTGACATTTTGGTGACTGAGGTGAAAGCGGCCGTGAAAGAATTAGGCGTGAAGGACGAAAATTTGATCTTATTAGATTATGAGGTACGTACCTTTAATTATCACCGCCAAGCTATCTTAGACGATATTATTAAATTAAGAACAGAGATTCAACCTGACATGGTTTTTATCCCCGCTTTAACCGATTTGCACCAAGATCATAAAACGGTGGCTGAAGAAGGACTTAGAGCTTTTAAGTTTGTTACAATTCTTTCTTATGAAATGCCGTGGAACAACATCTCTTTTGAAACATCCTGCTTTTTTAAGTTGAGTGGGGATAATTTGAGCGCAAAAATTCGTGCGCTTAAAAAATATGAATCACAATCACACCGCCCTTATGCAAATGAGCATTTTATTGAGTCTCTAGCAACAGTAAGGGGAGTGCAGATTAATGCCAAATACGCCGAAACGTTTGAAGTGATTCGTTGGATTAATTAAAACCTTTATTTTCACGGCGAACAAACGGCTCGAATTTTCTTTTCGGGCACTTTTACTTTTGCATGATGTGTTCGAAAATACGGTCAGTAGCTTTTCCATCCCAAAGCGGTGGAATTTTGCCTTTCTTGAAATTACCAGCCTTAATTTGCTCTATTTTATCCATGATTGTTTTGGTGTCAAACTTTATCAACTCATTTGTGCCAAGGGTAATTGTAGAGGGACGTTCCGTGTTTTCTCTAACGGTTAAGCATGATACTTGATAAAAAGTAGTTTCCTCTTGAATACCTCCACTATCCGTTATAACCGTGAAAGACTCTTTGACTAGTTTTTGAAATGAAAAATAATCCATTGGCTCTGAAATGATCAGGTTGGGTAAGTTAACCAGTTCGTCATGCAAGCCAAAGCCTTTCGCTTTACTAAGCGTGCGAGGGTGGATAGGAAATACAACCTTAAATGATTTACCAAGTTCTGTTATTAGCGTAATTAATTTCTTCAATCCTTCTTCATGATCAACATTCGAAGGACGGTGCATGGTCATCAAAATAAATTGCATGGACTTTAAATTCAGATCGTCTAGAATCGAACAGGCGTCAATTTTTGGGGTAAAGGCCACAATTGTGTCGATCATTGTGTTGCCTACGAAAGCAATCCTGCCTGCTGGTTTTCCTTCACCCTTTAAGTTGTCTAAGCCACTCTGTTCTGTGACTAATAAAATATCTGAAATTTCATCCGTTAGTATTCTATTGATTTCCTCTGGCATATTTCTATCAAGGCTGCGTAGACCGCTTTCTATATGCGCCAATGGAATTCCCATTTTATTGGCAGTTATAGCGGTGGATAATGTCGAATTGACGTCTCCAGGAACCATAATAAGTTCTGGTTTGAATTCATTACAAATGGACTCTAGAGTTATCATGATTTCACCCATCTGGGCAGCAGGTGTTTTTGCTTCAAGATTACCGTAAATATCTGGTTCTATTTCAAATTGTTGGAAAAATACATCTGACATCTTTGCGTCGTAATGCTGTCCTGTGTGTAAAATCTTCAAATCTAACTCATTTCCATACTTTTCTGCAACTCTTCTGAATTGAGTTATTTTGATGAAATTCGGACGTGTTCCTACAACAACTAATATTCTTTTTTTCATGTTAGGTCTTTGTTCAAAATGATTCAAATACGAATTTGCCAATTTTGTAAAGCAAATTTTTGCACAAAGATAGTTTTTAATAACAAAGTATTTTTAATGGAATTGATCCTGTGCTCATATACGAATCGAATTATGCGTTAATTTAGCTCCTGACTATGTTGAATAGGTTTGTGAAATCCGAATTTGGGAAGAATGTCGTTACGCTGATGACGGGAACGACAATAGCCCAAATTCTGCCCGTCGCATTGACACCTGTTCTAACGCGACTATTTTCTCCAGAAGAGTTTGGCGCATTCGCTTTTTTTGCGTCCATCATTTCAATTTTACTCGTCTTTTCATCAGGTCGCTATGAACAAGCGATTGTACTGCCCAAAGAAGACAAAGACGCGATCAATATTTTAGGACTCTGCTTTAGTTTATTAGGAATCATGACAGTTCTTCTTTACGCTATTTTATTTGTTTTTCACAACGCTTTTGTTGAGCTGATTAATGCAACAGCATTAGCGCAATGGTTGTGGGTCATTCCGCTTACACTGCTTTTTGCAGGAAGCTACAGGATCTTGACATTTTGGAGTAATCGTAAAAAACGTTTTAAAGGGACTTCGAATTCCATGATTGCGCAAACGACCGGTCGGATCACTACTCAGTTTGCAGGAGGAATTGCAAAATTTGGGTTGTTGGAATCTTGGAAAAAATTAACCGCATTTTTTGGAGAGATGTTCAATAAAACATATGTACTTCCCCAAGGTATAGATCCAATCGGTATCGGAGCTTTAGTACTCAGTTTGATTGTTGGTTTTTTTGCTGGAACCCTAACGCTGTTGATTCGTTTTATCAGAGATGACCGCCAACTTCTCCAATTAGTCTCGTTGAAGGACATGAAGAAGCAGGCAAAAACACACGATAAATTCCCTAAGATAAATGCGTTTCATGCCTTGACAGATGAATTTAAAAATGTTGGTGTCAACACGACTATTTTATATGTTTTTAGTGAGTCCATACTTGGTTTTTACAGTATGACTTTTCGTGTATTAAGAGCACCATTGACCGTTATTGGTAATTCCTTTGCCCAAGTCTTTTATCAAAGAGCTGCTGAACTACACGCAAATCAGCAGTCTTTTTTATATCTCGTTAATAAAACTGTAAAGCGTTTGTTTTTAATTGCACTACCTATATTCACCGTGATCTTAATTTTTGGACCAGACCTATTCGCATTTGTTTTGGGCGACAAATGGAGAACAGCGGGCGAATTTACGCAATATTTAACACCTTGGTTGTTCCTGAATTTCGTCATATCTCCTATTCAACAGGTTGCCATTATACTAAACCGACAGGGTAGCTTATTCCTGCTCGCACTTGTGGGCAATGCAATCATATTCTTTTCAATTCTGATAGGCTCTTTTGTGTTTAACGACATAAAAACAGGGTTCCTAATCCTTTCAATACTTCAAATTTTCTATTATTTATACGTATATTTGTGGATAAGGAGAATTGCCCAAAAGGCACATTAATAATGAGAAAATCAATGCTTTATTAAAAAGATTGTCAGAAATATCCGACGCAAGATTTTGAATAGACGTCGCCCGCAGATGGTGGGAGGCTATTTAAGACAAAATGATAGCTCATTTCTTCCCGACACTCGAATTAGTAATAGCACTTTTATTGATCATCCGAAGGGCTTCAATGTAGCGAATGACGTTTATATTGGTCATCATAATTTTATTGAGTGTAGCCATAAAGTGACGATTGAAACAGGTTGTCAAATTACTAGTTTTGTCTCCGTTACCTCACATTCAAGTCATGATTCTATTCGTTTGTATGGAGCAGCATATAAAGGGAAGACGAATTTAATTGGTTATCAAAAAGGGGCAGTGTTCATAGGTGCGTATACCTATGTGGGACCTCATACTACCATCATGCCGGGTTCGAAAATTGGCAAGGGTTGTTTAATTGCGGCTTATAGTTATGTCCAAGGAGATTTCCCAGACTTTTCGATCATAAAAGGTAATCCTGCAGCAGTCGTAGGCTCAACAAAGGATAGAGATTCAGCGTATCTTAAAGAGAATTCTGAATTACAGCAATATTATAATGAATGGGCGAAAGACTAGCTGATGAATGTTAAGGAAACTTCTCGAAAGCTTCTATTAGTTGGACCAGGAAAAACCTCTGTACACCTAAAGAATTATTTTCATCTGGTTGAGAAATATTTTGATGAGGTCTTGATCGTTTCCAATGATCCAATTGACTGGGCACCATGCAAAGTGATTGACTTTTCCATTAAAAACCTACTCAAATTTTATAAAAATATCAAGCGCATGCGCGATATCATTGAGACATTTAAACCTTCTTACATTCATATTCATCAAGCTAATTCAGCGGCTTATTTGGCGCTAAAAGCGAATAAAAGAAGGTGTCCAACGGTTTTAACAACATGGGGTACAGATGTCCTCGTTTTGCCAGAGAAAAACGTGGTGATGAAAAAAATGGTTCAGTATTGTCTTCAAAAGGCGGACGTTGTAACAGCTGATGCTCTTTTCATGATTGAGAAAATTGAAAAACTTGGAAGAGCGAAAGCAAATGTCTTAGTAAATTTTGGAATTGATTATGAAGAGGTCAAAATACCAAACAAAGAAAAGATCCTTTATTCGAATCGCTTGCATGCAGATCTCTATAATATCAGTGAAATCATAAAAGGCTGTAAACCATTTTTGGATAAACATCAAGATTGGAGACTCGTTATAGGAGCGCATGGTGTCAATACGGATGCGCTTAAGAAACAAGCATCAGAAACGTTGAGCTCTGATCAATACGAATTTATTGGATTTGTTGAAAAGAATGTAAATCGTCACTATTACCTCAGGTCAAAAATTTGGATTTCTGTACCATCAAGTGATGGGACGGCCATAAGTTTATTAGAAGCAATGGGGTATGGATGTTTACCAATTGTGTCTGACTTACCAGCGAATCGAGAGTGGATACAGGACGGCGTAAATGGTATTATAATGACTAACGAAGGTTTAGAAAATGCATTACAGCGCGCGCTAGATTTGAAAGCAAGTGTAGTGATAGAAAAGAATAAGTCGATAATTGAAAGTAAGGCAACCAAAAAGGTGAATAGGGCTATATTTATAGCGATATATGAAAGTTTGAGTTAGGCGCTCTTTATTTTTTCATTACGAATTCATAAGCTTCTAAAAGAACTTCACTTTCTAATTCCCAGTTATATTCTGTTTGCGTTAACTGCAGGTTTTTTTGTCCCATTTCATTTCTCAAATCAGGATCATCAATAAGCTTTTGCAGCTTTTCTTGCACATCATCTGCACTAGCAGGATCTGCATACAGCGCACTATCTTTGAAGAAGTCTTTCCAATACTCAAAACTAGACATGACTACCGGTAATCCACAGGCCATATATTCGAACGGTTTATTTGCCAGAGTGGTAATATGATTAGGAACGGGTAAAAATGTAACAACTCCGATATCTGCTTTCTTTATATATCCGAAAATTTGATCCGCTTCAACCGATCCCAAAAATCGTGTATTTTTCCATCCAGCTTCACTTTCGCAAGCTTCCTTAAACCCGTCGTTTCCAAAAAACCCTAGTAGCCATAGCTCTGCATTTTCTATTTTTTCAAAGGCCTGTATCAGCGGTATTAACCCTCGAATTTCAGTCATACCACCAACGTATATAACAGTTGTTTTTGTTTTGTCTACATCTACATTGGGAATAGAATCGTAGTCGGGAAGAACAGGGAAGTTTCGGACGGTAAAGGGATTATGTTTTTTAAAAAGTTCTGTAATATCTGGACGTGCGGTAACGATAGCGCTAAAAAATCGAGCAGACCCTTTTTCCAAAACCTTGATGCTAAACGAAAGGAATTTCTTAAAAAAACCACTTTTCACATAAGACCGCGATAAAATAGCTGCTGCATTATTTTCGTGGACATCATAAATAACCCTTTTTCCGCTCAACCTCAAGAGTAAACCGACTGGAATTAGCTCCGTGTCATGAAAGTGGTAAATATCAGCTTTTTGTCTTCTTGCCTCTTTGTATACATAGCGAAACGCAGTAATAAAAATACGTTTAAAACGATTTGTATTTCCTTTAACGCCAACTAATTTGACGCCATTGCGTTCATGATTCTCAAGGTTTGGTGCCACCAAGGTGACATCATATCCTTTTTCGGCCAGGGTGGAACACTCTTTGAAAAACACACGATTATCAGTGTACCGGTGAACGCTTGTTAAATGACAAACGTTGATTTTACGCGTTTTATTTTCCATGTTATCGGATACTGTCATTTTTTGATGACTTATTAAGCTCCCAGAAAAAGGAGCCAACAATGATTGCTATGAAAATGAGTGTTTTTTGATGCGAGAATGGATTGTTCGTTATTGCAACAACCATCATCAATAGAACTGTGAATAATAACACTTTAGCTGAACTAAGGTGGATATTTCGGATGGCAATCACAACAAGGTACATGTAGATGAAAACATAAATTAATAACCCAATGAAGCCATATCGCCATGTCATCATAACGTATTCACTCTCAGAATAAATATGATTCTCATAGAAGTATTCTTTATACGGAGCATGACCAAGTAATGGTTTTTCTTTAATCATTTCCCATAAATGAGTCCACATTTCAAACCTCCCGTCCATAGAGGAGCCTTCTAAAAATTGACCGTGAATTACACTTTCAAGGTAAGTTACTTTTGATGAGAGATCTCCTTCGTTTAGATTGTTCTGGGCTTCCATAAAGTTGGGCGCCGAAACGATTGACGTCGAATATTTAGTTGTTGCGAAAGATGCCGCAAAGCTTAAAACCATTATCCCTGCCGTAACAGCAATTAGCCGAATATGCTTTCGGTTTAAGTATGAAGATACAAGGATTAAACCTACCATGCCAACCATTGCGGTTCGTGACTGGCAGAGAAATGCCATTGTTAGCGCAAGAAAAAACCAGATGAAATCCCTCTTTTTATGATCGGATCGTGGCCAAAATAGTATCGCGAAAACAGAGAATATAATCGCGTTGATATTTGGATTCATAGCCAAACCTAACATTCTCTTGCCGGTTAATTGTCCTGCCGAGTCCAAACCAAAATACAAGTATCTCTCTGGATTTGGAAAAATATCACTTAAAAGTAAATTGATGTTAAAAGTGTTGAAATACTGCATCAAGTTTACAATGACCAATGCAATAAATAATTGTTTGAATAACTTGAGGTCCTCTAGCATTCCCGATAAAGAAAATAGAGCTGCGAACAAAGCAAACTTCATTAATTTAAATAGTTCAAAATAATCTCGCATTTCGCCCAATCGACTATTTACAGCAATAGTGAGCAATATATGTGTTGCAAAAATTCCGATTATTAAATAAAACCGCTTGGGTTGAATTGCTTTAAATCGAAAAGCTAGAATGATTCCTATAATAGGTACAAGGATATCTACCAACTCAATTGCAGGGAGGCTGCTTTTAATCCTAAAAGGTGGCAGGAATAGAAGGCTTACAATTACCACAATGGATAGCCATCTCAGAATAGTTTCTATAGCTCCTGTCTTCATATATTCATTGAGTGTTTTCAAGGGAGTACTTTGTAAAATTAGGTAAATGAAACACGATTGATACGTCATTAAATATTACTTATCAACATTTATGCGTGGGGAATCGACGCCATTGCTTCTTTGTTTTTTCATTTATCTTTACCTTAATTATGTTAAAAAAATATTTACCAAAACTCAACGCATTATTGCTAGGTATCATTTTAGCTCAAATTTTAATTTACCATAAATTTTTGGCGTTGTCCATTGTGTTGTGGGTAACGACAAGCATTGTTAATTTGATTTTAAATAAACCGAAACTTCGTTGGAATAACCTTAGGTTTCTTTTTGTAGTGCTTTATGTCCTCTATATCGTAGGTGTTTTTTATTCTATTAACAAATCCAATGCCATGTTTGACCTTGAGGTTAAAATGAGCCTGGTAATTTTCCCTTTATTCATTAGTTTTACTAACTATACTGTCGCCCATATTCGATTGCTTTTGTATGTCTTCATTGGTGGAGCTATATTGTCGATACTTTTACTTTTAGGTAATGCAACAATCAATTATTTAGAGACTGGTGCGTCAGGTTTTTTCTTTTATAATCGCTTAAGCCCAGTTGTTCATCCAAGTTATTTTTCATTTTACATGAATGTGATAATGATGCTGTTAATTTACGATTATACAACGGGTAAATTAAACTTGTTTAAAAGGTACGTTCATATAATTATTTTTACTTTTTTCACCCTATTTATTGCCTTGTTGACGGCAAAAATAGCGCTCTTAACAACATTTGTTCTTTTGTGTATCTTGTTAGGGTATTGGGTGAAAAACTCAAAATGGACAGCTGTTCTTCTTTTCGCCGTTGGAAGTTTAGGACTTTTTGGAACCATCTATACGCAGTCCGATTTTGCAAAAGAACGGATTAATGATTTCTTCAACGCTTTTGAATTGAAGGGAACGGAGCGCTATCTTTACTCTACAGGACTTAGGCGAGCTATTTGGCAAAATGCATGGGACCTGTATTCCGAAAAACCAATCTTAGGATATGGTACTGGGGATGTGACAGATAACTTAATGGTAAAGTATGCACAAAACAATAATTTAAATGCCCTAGATAAACGATTAAATGCCCACAATCAATTTCTGCAAACTGCAATAGCAATTGGCTTAGGCGGTTTGATCTGCATGGTTTTGTTAATGCTATTTCCTTTGCTCTATTTTAGAAGGAATATACTTTTTGCAGGTTTTGTTGTGATGACAATATTTTTTCTACTGACCGAATCTGCGTTTGAAACACAGGCAGGTGTAATCGGTATTCTATTGCTTTATTCATTACTTAGTGTTAATCCATTGGCGGAAAATAAAAACAATAAGGTTCAATCTTATTAATATCTTTGTTCTAGAAATTTTTGAAATGCGTTTACTCATTCTTACTCAATACTTCCCGCCAGAAACGGGAGCGCCACAGAATCGACTTTTTGAATTAGCCTTGCGCTTAAAAGAAAAAGGGATTGATGTTGAAATTCTTACGGCTATGCCTAACTATCCGAAAATGGAAATCATGGAAGGGTACAAAGGTTTGAAATATAAGGAAGAGGAGATTGAAGGCTTAAAGGTTTATCGATCAAAAATATATATTTCTAAAGAGAAGGGGATACGCAAGCGTCTTATGGTTTACTTTTCTTTTGTTTTCTCATCCTATAAAGTTGGTAAGAAACTAGGAAATTATGACTATTTGATGTGTGAATCACCACCTCTTTTCCTGGGTTACTCAGCTATGAGGCTCTCCAAAAAGTTAAAGGCGAAGTTGATTTTTAATGTAAGTGACTTATGGCCTGAGAGTGCAGAGAAAATGGGAGTTGTCACAAACAAGTTTTTTTTAAAAATGGCCTATAATCTAGAGGCAAAAATTTATAGAAAATCATTTTTTATCTCAGGTCAAGCAACCGGTATTGTGGGAAGTATCAAGAAACGTTTTCCTGAAAAAGATGTTTATTGGCTATCAAATGGTGTCGATACAAAAACAATAGATCCTGATAAAATAGAACCGTACGGTTTGCGAGAAAAATATAACATTCCCGGAGATCAAACGGTCTTGTTTTATGGAGGCATCTTAGGCCATGCGCAAGGTTTACAAATCATTGTGAATGCAGCAACACATTTCAAAGGAGAAAAGGTCACATTTGTTTTAATGGGCAGTGGACCTGAGAAAGACGATTTATTAGCCTTACAAAAAGAAGTTGAGGCAGATAATGTCATATTTGCTGAGCCTGTTGGGCGAAAGGAGGTTGCACATGTCTTAAAAGAAGCGGATGCTTCCATCATACCATTGCGAAAACTAGATGTTTTTGAAGGGGTTATACCGTCAAAAATATTTGAAGTGTTAGCAATGGCTAAACCAATTATTCTAGGAGTAAATGGTGAATCAAAAGCTTTTTTCATTGACGAAGCAAAAGCTGGTTTACATTATGAACCGGAAAATACGGACGCGCTAGTAAAAGCGATTCGCTATGCCCTGAATCATCCAGTCGAAATGCAAGAAAAGGGAATGAATGGTAGGGCTTATGTTGAGGAAAAATTTGACCGTGAATTGTTGGTAAACAATTTTTATGAATATCTAAAAGACAAACACCAATCAATTTAGAATAACACCATCCTAATTTTTTAGGCGAAAAGTGTAGTTTTTCAGATATCATAGAAAATGGAACTGAGCGACTATTTTAGTGTGCATATTTGCTACAGGATGTTTATCCGAGTCCGTTTTAGAAAGTAATTAGGCGAGTTTTTAATGCCCTTCCTCGTCTTGTCCATTGCTAATGAACCCGAAGTGTCATACGAAAGAGTTCAGGATGAGTCAAGTCTCAAAGCAAAAAGCAAAGTCTATTGTTTTTTATCTAATATCTTGGTGCGAAATAAAAAACTTGTTTTTTAAGGATCGATAAGTTAGATTTAGAATACGAATACAATTCGTATCTTTGCATAAAAATTGATTAGACTATGATTCCTTTCTCTCCGCCACGTATGGACCAACAAATTGTTGAAGAAGTAGGTAAAGTATTGCTCTCTGGTTGGATTACTACCGGACCACGTACAAAGGAGTTTGAAAAACGCCTTGCAAGTTATATTGGTTGTCGTAAAGTGATTTGCTTGAACTCTGCAACAGCAGGAATGGAATTGGTGTTGCGTTGGTTTGGTGTGAAAGAAGGAGATGAAGTAATTATTCCGGCCTACACGTACTGTTCAACGGCAAACGTTGTCATGCATTGCGGCGCAACCCCGGTTATGGTCGATATTGATGAGAAGGACTTTAATATTAGCGTGGCCAACATTGAAAAAGTCATAACATCAAAAACTAAAGCTATAATTCCGGTAGATATTTCTGGATTTCCATGTGATTATGAGGAGATTAACGAATTGGTGGCAAGCAAGGAAATAAAATCGCTTTTTTCGCCACATTCAGATGAGCAAGCTACACTTGGACGGATTTTAGTGATGGCGGATGCCGCTCATAGTATAGGGGCAAGCTATCAAGGCAAAATAAACGGCAGCGTAACGGATGTGGCTGTTTTTTCTTTTCACGCGGTTAAAAATTTGACCACTGCAGAAGGTGGGGCAGTTTGTTTGAATTTACCTGAGCGATTTGATGTGGATGAGGTCTATCGTTTATTAAATGTTAAATCCCTTCACGGTCAGTCAAAAGATGCCCTGGAAAAAGCAAAAGCTGGTGGCGGAAATTGGAGATATGATGTAGTAGAGCCAGGTTACAAATGCAACATGATGGACATTCAAGCAGCCATTGGTTTGGTTGAATTGGGGCGTTATGAATCAAATTTAAATCGCCGCCGTGAAATCTTTGCAATTTATAATCAAGCTTTTGAAAATGAAGACTTGATAATTCAGCCTACTTTTAAAAGTGATAAGAAGGAAAGCTCTTATCATTTATACATGATTAGAGTGAAAAATGCAACTGAAGCGCAACGCGACGAAATTATCAATCGAATTTTTGAACAACAAGTTTCAGTAAATGTGCATTTCCAACCCTTGCCTTTATTGACTGCTTATAAAAGCCGTGGATTCAAAATGGCAGATTACCCTATGGCGTTTAGTAAATATCAGAATGAAATTACACTCCCCGTCTATTTTAATTTGACGGATGATAATTTAAATACGATAACCAACGCGGTAATTAATGCCGTAAATTCAGTAATGTGTTAATAGATGAAAGTAAAAGTTTTAACCGTTATAGGAGCTCGCCCGCAATTTATCAAAGCGGGTGCTTTAAGCCGTGCCTTTGAAAAATCTGATCGAGTAGAAGAGATTATTGTGCATACTGGACAACACTTTGATGAAAACATGAGTGATGTTTTTTTCGAGGAAATGAATATTCCTAAACCCAAATATAATCTGCAAATAAATAGCCTAGATCATGGCGCAATGACGGGGCGTATGCTAGAAGGTATTGAGGGAATTATTAAGGATGAAAAGCCGGATTTATTGTTGGTATATGGAGATACAAATTCAACATTGGCTGGAGCATTAGCTGCTAAAAAGCTGCATGTAAAGGTAGCACATGTGGAGGCTGGTTTACGTAGTTTTAATATGGAAATGCCTGAAGAGGTGAATCGTATTTTAACGGATCGAATTTCCGATTATTTGTTTTGCCCAACGGATACAGCTATTGATAATTTGCGAGATGAGGGGTATGATAATATAAGTTGTGCTGTTGTAAAGTCGGGTGATGTTATGCAGGACGCGGCTTATTTTTATACTGAAATCTCAAGCGAAAAATCAGCCATTATTTCTGAATTGGGTTTAGAAAAGTTTTGTTTGGCCACATTACACCGTGCCGAAAACACAAACGATCCAGAAAAATTAAAGTGTATTGTTAATGCGCTCAATGATATTCATGCAAATAAAATTCCCTTAGTCTTGCCTTTGCATCCTAGAACAAAAGGAAAATTGGAAGCATTTGGCTTGAAGCTGAAGGTGAAGACGATTGATCCTGTTGGATATTTTGATATGATCGAATTGATCAAACATTGTGATTTGGTCATTACCGATAGTGGCGGTCTGCAAAAAGAAGCTTTCTTCTTTAAAAAGCATTGCATTACCATGCGTGAGCAAACCGAATGGGTAGAGCTCATTTCTGAGGGAGTGAATGTATTAGTAGGATCGGATCAAGCAAAAATTGTTGACGCTGTTGCGTTAATGTTGAATAAAAATTCTGATTTTGAAAAGGACCTCTATGGCAACGGTAAAGCTTGTGAGAATATCATTAACCACATTTTGCAGAACAACTAAAATGAGTTTTATAGCCAAACGCGTATTTGATATTCTTTCCTCATTAATCGCTTTGGTTATTTTTTCGCCCATCTTAATGATTATCTCTATTTGGATTGCGCTCGATAGTCATGGAGGTATTTTTTATCGTCAAATTCGAGTTGGAAAAAATCAAAAAGAATTTGGATTGTATAAATTCAGGTCTATGCGATCTTATTCCGACAAAGCGGGTCAAATAACTATTGGTAATGATTCACGAATCACTAAAGTAGGCGAATTTATTCGCAAGTTTAAAATAGACGAAATACCACAGCTCATCAATATCATAAAAGGAGATATGAGCGTTGTAGGCCCTCGTCCTGAGGTGCCTAAATACGTAAAGATGTATTCTGCAGAGCAATTGAAAGTATTGACGGTTTTACCAGGATTAACTGATTATGCTTCTATCGAATACTTAGATGAGCAAAAGATTTTGGGTGCCGCTGATGATCCCGACAAAGCATATATAGAGGAGGTAATGGCCGCCAAATTAAAACTTAATTTAAAATACATTGCTGATCGCTCTTTCTGGTTAGATATTAAATTGATTTTTCGAACAATAGGTAAAATTATTCGCTAGTTTTTGTTTCCTGTAATAAGAGTTTAACCCCAAATAATCTGAGTCTTTCTCAACGATTAAACGGCAGAACTTTATAAATTATTACGTAAATTGAAACGTGTTTAACCATTCATGGATGGTCAAAATCTTTTTTTATGAAATTATTAACAACGCTAACACTCTTATTTTTTACGATTTGTAGCTCTGCGCAAATGACTCCCACATTTGATGATATTTGGATTCCAATGCGAGATGGAGAACTACTCCAAGCAGATGTATATATTCCAGATGGAGTTACAAGTGGTGAGGTCGTTTTAATTCAAACTCCTTACAATAAAGATTTCTATTCTTGGTCACTTCCAATGGGAGTTGGAATGGATTTGGATGATCAACCATTTATTTGGGTGATTGTAGATTGGCGCGGCTTTTATGGTTCTTTTGGAGCAGATGTGACCGATTTTGAAAGGGGAGAAGATGGTTATGATATTTGTGAATGGATTACTGAACAAGATTGGCACGGAGATCGCATTGGAACATGGGGACCTTCAGCATTGGGTGGCGTTCAATATCACACGGCAAGAGAAGAGCATCCCAACCATACCTGTGCAGTTCCCATGGTGAATACTGGTGCGCAAGGTTATGAAACGTATTTTTACGGCGGCGTGCTCGAAGAAGCGCGTTTATTTCAATTAGATGCGCTCGGTTATGGACTCTCCCCGAGCGTCCTTGCTAACCCCTATGATAATTTGTTGTGGACTATCGCAGAAGATGGGTCTTATTTTTCAAGTGAAATCCATATTCCAACGTTGCAAATTGGTGGTTGGTATGACCATACAATAGATGCAATGATGGAGTTCTATAAAAACTCACGCAGTGATGCTGATGCTGATGTGCAAGATCAGCAATGGTTATTGGTTGGTCCATGGGTACACGGAGGTACAGGTGCTGCATATTTTGGCTCTGCTGTTCAGGGTGAACTCACATATGATAATGCAGAGTTTAAAAGTGACTCAATGGCCTGGGATTTTTTGAACTATTATTTATTAGATGCAGACAACGGTTGGGACGATACGGATTTAATTACATATTATGAAATGGGTGGCAACGATACTTGGCATACTTCCAATTCAGACGATATTCATGCAACTGATTCAGATCTCTTGTTTTTAGATAAAGATGGAGCATTGAACGGGGATGGTGGCGTAGGTGATGACTCTTTTGTTTGCGACCCGAATGATCCAAGTCCAACAATTGGTGGGGCTACTCTTTCAGATGATTTAGATCAAGGACCTTATAATCAAAATAGTCTGGATGTTCGAAACGATATTCTGACTTTTCAAACCAGAACATTAGCCAACTCAATTGCAATTACGGGGCGCATAAAAATTAAACTTTTCATTGAAAGCGATCAGCCAGATGGTGATGTTGCTATTCGATTAGCTGATCTTTATCCAGATGGTCGAAGTATGCTAATAACTGATGGTATTCAACGCATGCGATTTCGTGGTGGAGATTACTATGAGGCTGACGAAGATTTTATGAAGCCTGGTGAGGTTTATGAAGTGAATATCTAAATGCCTTTTACCAATTATACATGGTTAACGGGTCATGCCATTAAGATTTACGTTAGCGGTAATCACGCTGTACGTTTTAACGTTAATTTACAAGATGGCGGAGAAATGTATGTTGAAGGAGACGGCAATGTTGCCAATATAACTGTGCATCACAACTCAACTTATCCAAGTTCAGTTGAACTGCCTGGTGAAGATCTATATCTATCCACTTTCGAAAATGAAACGGTTGATTTTGAAGTGTTTCCAAACCCTGCGAGTACGGAATTAATCATTCGAGGACAGCAGTTTAAGATATTTACAATCTATGATGTCATAGGCGAAGAATGTATGCAGTCTGCTGCTTTTCAGGGGAAGCGTATTGATGTTTCATCACTTTCTAAAGGAATTTACATACTTCAGTTGAGTACTGTTGACGGTGTGACAGTTCAACATAAATTCACAAAAAAATAGTTCATCTAATTCTTTCCAATAGACGCCCTACAAAAAAATGTCCCGCTCCAGTAAAACCAAAGCGGGACTTTATGTTGCCGTTCCGTGCTATCCTATATCTCTTGCGAGCTAGGGAAGAACAGATCGTCTAGAAAACATATTTCAGTTATCAATGTACAATTAATTAACAATTACAACAAATATTTAAGGTGAACTTACTTTACATTTGAACATTGAACATTGAACATTGACAAATTACATCATTGGCATTCCACCAGGCATTCCACCGCCCATATGAGCAGGTTCGTCTTCAGGAATATCTACAATAACGCATTCCGTCGTCAATAACATGGATGAAATCGAAGCCGCGTTTTCTATCGCGATTCGAGTCACTTTTGTTGGATCAATTACGCCAGCGTCATATAGGTTTTCAAAAACTTCTGTTCTTGCATTAAAACCATAGTCACTTTTACCTTCAGCTACTTTTTGAACAATTATTGCGCCTTCACCACCTGCATTTTTAACAATTTGTCTTAACGGTTCTTCAATTGATCTTCTTACAATGGCAATTCCGGTTGTTTCATCTGCATTATCACCTTCTAGCCCATCTAAGGCACCAATTGCACGAATAAATGCAACACCTCCACCAGGAACAATTCCTTCTTCAACTGCTGCACGTGTAGCAGATAAAGCATCATCAACACGGTCTTTTTTCTCTTTCATTTCAACTTCAGTTGCCGCACCTACATAAAGTACTGCAACCCCACCAGAAAGTTTTGCTAAACGCTCTTGTAATTTTTCTTTGTCGTAATCAGAAGTTGTTGTTTCTATTTGCGCTTTAATTTGGTTAATACGCGCATCAATAGCTTCTTTATTCCCTTGTCCATTAACAATTGTTGTATTGTCTTTGTCAATGTCTACTTTTTCAGCAGTTCCAAGGTGTTCAATTGTTGCATTTTCTAAAGTGAATCCTCTTTCTTCAGAAATTACAGTTCCTCCTGTTAATACTGCAATATCTTCTAACATTGCTTTACGTCTGTCACCAAATCCTGGAGCTTTAACAGCTGCAATTTTTAGCCCTGCTTTTAAACGGTTAATTACCAATGTAGATAAGGCGGTTCCGTCAATATCTTCAGCAACAATCAATAAAGGTTTCCCTGATTGTGCAACTGGTTCTAATACGGGCAGTATTTCTTGAATGTTAGAAATCTTTTTATCGTAAATTAAGATGTACGGATTTTCTAATTCAGCAATCATTTTTTCTGCATTCGTAACAAAGTATGGAGAAAGGTATCCACGGTCGAATTGCATTCCTTCAACTGTTTTAACTTCGGTTTCAGTTCCTTTTGCTTCTTCTACGGTAATTACGCCTTCATTACCAACAACTTTCATAGCTTCAGCAATTAAGCTACCAATTGAACTATCGTTATTTGCTGATATCGTCGCGACTTGTTTGATTTTATCATTATCCGACCCAACCTCTTGAGATTGTTCTTTTAAACTATTTACAACCACTTTTACCGCCTTGTCAATTCCTCGTTTCAAATCCATTGGATTTGCCCCTGCTGCCACGTTTTTTAGACCTGTTGTAATTATTGCTTGCGCTAAAACAGTTGCTGTTGTTGTTCCGTCTCCTGCAATGTCTGCAGTTTTTGAAGCAACTTCACGCACCATTTGTGCGCCCATATTTTCAATGCCGTCCGCTAACTCAATTTCCTTTGCAACAGTAACCCCATCTTTTGTAATGTGCGGTGCGCCAAACTTTTTATCAATAATTACATTTCTTCCTTTTGGTCCTAATGTTATTTTTACAGCGTTCGCCAAAGCGTCCACTCCTTTTTTCAATTGATCTCTTGCTTCAATATCAAAAACTATTTCTTTTGCCATTTCGTTCTATTTAATTCAGTTTAAACAATTATTATAATATTCCGTAAACGTCTGATTCACGCATAATCAAATAGGTGTTTCCATCTAATTTAATTTCTGTACCAGAATATTGTCCGTAAAGCACGCTATCTCCTTCTTTTACTGTCATGGGTTCGTCCACTTTACCGGGCCCTACTGCAATTACTTTACCTTGCAAGGGTTTTTCTTTTGCCGTGTCAGGAATGATGATTCCACTTGCGGTCTTCTCTTCTGCCGGAGCAGCTTCTATCAAAACTCGGTCTGCTAATGGTTTTAACATAATTATATTTTATTTGTTCGTTTATAATCTTTGTTTTATTTAGTCACAATTTGTGCCATTCTCCGAATCCACTTATTAAGTGTCAAAATGGCTAAATTATCAGACTTTATTGCAGAAAAAATGTCAATATGAATGACATACTGACATTTTTAGATGTTATTTATTCTAATATTTATTCTCCGGCTGCTCCAGGGTTTAATCCTTCTGGTAATGTTAAACCTGTTTCAGGTGCGTCATCAGCATCAATTTCTGACAGGTCTGTTTCAATTTCGCTAGGATCGCCAGCAGCTGGTGCATCATTCCCCCCAAGTGCCATTCCTAATACAATTACAGCAATTGCAATTGCTAATCCCCAAGTTCCTTTTTCTAGGATATCGGTCGCTCTCTTAGCACCGCCCAATTGCACTGCTGAACCAAATTCAGAATTTAATCCTCCTCCTTTTGGATTTTGTACAAGCACAAATAAAATTAGTGCTACACAGGCTACTAATATGATTATAGTTAATAGAGTCCCCATTTTATCTTTTTTTAGATTCTTCCCTTATTTTTTCAATTCGACTTGCAAAGAAAGTCTTTTTTTCTGGATATAACAAAATTAATTTCTCATAAGCTGAAATTGCCTTTGAATAATTCTTTTGTAACACATGAATTTTAGCTAAAGTCTCGGTGACCATATCGTCCGATTCTTCTACACTTTTCTGCGCGCTTTTTACCGGATTATAGAAGTCTTGAACTGGTTTTGAGATCCTTGGCTCTTCTGCCATGAATTTATCCAGCAAAGCGTCAATATCTTTTTTTCTACCGTCCTCTTTAGGTGTTTCTTTTTCTACTATTTTTTCTGTTGATACGGAGGTGGATTCAACTTCTTCAATAGTTGGAGTTGCCTCTTTTTCTTCTGTTTTTGCTAAAGATTTATTTCCTTCTTGTTTAATTCGAAGCCACTGTATAAAGGTTAAATCGCCTTTATTAATAGTCTCATCAAGCGAATCATTTGAAACTGGTTCAACCGTAATTTCTTCTTCAATTGGAATTTCTTCTATGACCGCTTCCAACTCCTTTTCTTCAACTTCTTCAAACGGATTATTAGGAGCAATTTCAGAACTTACAAAAGCCACATCTATTGCTTTATTTAAGATGTCAACATCAAGTTCTGTTAAATCATTTTTTATGATCGATTCTTCAACCTCAGGCCTTGTTACTGGAATTGATTCTTCAACACTCGCAACATTTTCATTTGCTTCAACAGGAGGTATACTAATTTCAGCTTCAACCTTAATTTCTTCTGTAGGTTCTTGAATTATAGGGACCAACGTTTTTACTTCTACATGATCAGGCGTTTCTGCAACTGCCGGAACTGGGACCTGTTTTTCTTCCGCTTCGGTTGCTGAAAAATCGCTTAGTGGTTCCGATTCATTTGTTTCATCTCCAGAATGAATGAATTCGTATAAATGTCCACGATCAGGTGCGTGAATTGCTGTTGACTTTAGTTTTTCTTCAAAATCAATGCTAGTGGCAAGCGCTAAGCCTTTCAATTCTAACAAACGAAAACTGCTAGCATATGGATACTTTTTTACGAGTTCTTCTAAATCTAAAAGATCGTCTTTTTCAACAGCTTGAGGCAGCGAAATATAGTGCGCTATTTTATCACCCGAAATCACCAATTACTTGTAAGGCGGTTAATTATATCTTGGGACAATTTTCCATTGATATCGTCCAGCAGTTCAGATTGCACGGCGGTTAAATCTAAATTGGCATCAAAATCAGATTGTTGCGTAAAATTAGCTTCAAAACTTTGATCCTCGTTTTTATTATTAATCACAGTAACGGAAAGAGTTACTATTAGTCTGTTTAATGCAGCTAATTCATCCGATTGGACAGATACGGGCGTGGTGTTAAAGTAAGTGATTCTGCCTGAGACTTCAATGTCCGCATTCTTGCTTTTTAAATCCAATTTCGTTCGGGAGATCATATAATCCTTGAAGAAATCGGTATAGGTTGCACCATAACCAACAGGTGCATTTGCAGCTTGTTCTTCAAATAATTCAACTGAAAAAGTTTCCGCATCAATACTGCCATCAAGCATTCCATATTCTATGTCGCAAGAGTAGAGTAGAATTGGAATCAAAAAAAATGCAAATAATGTTTTCATATTCAGTATAACGGCAGCAGTCCTCGCTTATTTTAAATCGTATTCTTTTATTTTACGGTATAAGGTACGTTCAGATATCCCTAAGTCTTGTGCGGCATATTTTCTTTTACCTCTGTGTTTTTCCAATGCTTTTTGAATTAATTCCTTCTCACGGTCTTCTAAAGAGAGTGATTCCTCAACCTCTATATGTTCTTCATAGCCATTTCCATATTGGTCGGGAGTGTGAACTGTTGTGTCTTCATTGTAGATGTAGGGCTCCGCCAATAAATTAGGACGTTTTGTACCTGGTTCAGGATATAATTTTGAAATCATATCATTCCGATCTTCGCTACTTAAATCATCAGTGCCCTCGCGAAGCATGCTCACAACCATTTTTTTAAGCTCGCCCAAATCTTTTTTCATATCAAAGAGCACCTTATACAAAAGGTCACGCTCACTAAAGTCACTTTCTTTAGAAGCTGTACTTGCGACTATTGGTAAGTTTGTAGCCGTATAATCGGGTAAATAAGTTTGCAAAATCTCTCCACTAATGTCACGGCTATTCTCAACTACCGAGATTTGCTCTGTCACGTTTTTCAATTGGCGTATATTTCCTGGCCAATTGTAATTGTTTAAAACGTGGATCGCATCATCAGTTAATCGAATGGAGGGCATGCGGTATTTTTCAGCAAAATCTGATGCGAATTTGCGAAACAATAAGTGAATGTCATCTTTTCTTTGGCGTAAAGGCGGCAATTTAATTGGAACAGTGCTTAATCTGTAAAATAAATCCTCTCTAAATTTCCCCGTTTGAATGGCTTGTAACATGTTTTCATTTGTCGCTGCTATGATTCGAACATTTGTTTTAATCGGTTGTGATGATCCAACTCGAATAAACTCACCAGTTTCTAAAACCCTTAAAAGTCGTACTTGTGTCGTCAGCGGCAATTCGGCAACTTCATCTAAAAAAATGGTGCCGTTGTCCGCAACTTCAAAATAGCCTTTCCGCTGGTCGTGGGCTCCTGTAAACGATCCTTTCTCGTGTCCAAAAAGTTCACTATCTATTGTTCCTTCAGGTATTGCACCGCAGTTAACGGCAATATAGGAGCCGTGTTTACGTGC